>Ga0070741_10000254_pt1 | contig 204769 bp, 147 predicted proteins | sample Coa_R1_4_FD_66440 | JGI IMG/M metagenome (GOLD analysis project Ga0070741, IMG submission 66440) | Surface soil microbial communities from Centralia Pennsylvania, which are recovering from an underground coalmine fire - Coalmine... | ecosystem: Environmental > Terrestrial > Soil >... | reverse complement strand
TCCCCCGCTCCGCGGCGGAGAGGGAACAAGAGGCCGCAGGCGTCATGGCGATTCATTGAGAGCGTCTCGTTATCGTGGGCGACGGGGGACGGGTGCGGAACGTCGAAGAGAATGCGAGGGCGGAACGGACTGATGAGGCAAACTACCAATTGCGAATATAACGAGAGGATGGTGGAGCCGAGGGGAGTCGAACCCCTGACCTTCTCATTGCGAACGAGATGCTCTACCAACTGAGCTACGACCCCATCCATGAGCCGCCGCGAAAACGCGACTGGTAATGGTTAGGCCAATTTGAGGCGGAGGGCAAGCGGTTTTCGCGGTGCGGGATTTGGATTGCATTTATAATGCAAGAGGGGAAAGTTTGCGGGAGATGACCATGACGAATGATGAGGGACCTACGGAGAGTCCGGCCCCGGCGGCTGAGGGACAGCCCCAGTCCGGCGGTGGAACGGGCGAGGGACAGGAGCGGCGGCATCGCGGCGGAAGGCGTCCGCGGTTTCGGCGCGGGGGGCGTGGTCGTGGTCGCCGTGATGGCCGGGACCGGGAGATGGGGGGACCGCGTGAAGGCCAGCCGGCCGCAGCGGAAACTGAGCATCGGAATCGGGAAGAGCGGGGTGAACAAGTTGAGCATGGCGGGGAACGTGGTGAACGGGTTGAGGATCGTGAGCGGCAGGAGGAATATCGCGAGCGACAGGAACCGCGTGGAGATCAGCCGCGTCAGCCGATGCGATCGGAAGGCGGGCGGCATGGGGGTTCGAACATTCGGAAGGTCATTGAGCAGGTTTTGTCGGTGAGGGCGGAATTGCGGCGGGTGCTGGACGAAATCCAGGAGATTTTGCGGACATTGGACCAGGCCGAGCGGGAGAAGACGGCGACGGAGGACGAGATCGAGATGTTGCGGGAATCGTTGCGCGGGTTGCGCCACGAGCCGTCGTATGGAAGGCATCGGGGAGAATCGAGGTCTGGATCCGGGTACGGACAGCGTTCGGCACCGGCGCCGGCGGCTCCGGTGAAGGAGGTCGCCGCGGAAGTCGAGGAGGCGGAGCAAGAGGAACAGGGGGAAGCTCCGGAGAATGAGGACAGGGATGCGGAGCAAAGCTGAGCGGAGTGACGATTTTCGGAACTGTTCAGGAGCGTTGGGATGATTTGAATGGCTGCGGGCCAGGGATTTCCATTGTGTGGAATTCGTAGGGTAAACTGCGGAGATGGTTCGGGGGAAACACCTTAAAGTCTTTGACGGTGGGGGCATCTTCCCTTAGGTTTTGTCACCCTTAAATAGGCGAGGCATGATCGGATTTATTGTAAAGAAGCTGATCGGTTCGAAGAACGAACGCGAGATCAAGAAACTGCGCCCCATGGTTGAGCAAATCAACGCGCTGGAGGCGGAGCTGCAGAAGGAGTCCGAGGATGTTCTGCGGCAGAAAACGACCGATTGGAAGGCCAGGCTGTCGAAGATCGAGGACAACGAGGAACTGGCGCGGACATTGCAGGAAATCCTGCCGGAGGCTTTTGCGGTGGTGAAGAATGCGTGCCGCCGGTTGTGCGGCCGGGAGATCACCGTCCGGGAACATCCATTGAAGTGGGAGATGATTCCGTTCGACGTGCAATTGATCGGCGGCATGAGCCTGCACAACGGGAAGATCGCGGAAATGGCGACCGGCGAAGGCAAGACGCTGGTGGCGACGCTGCCGGTGTTTTTGAATGCCCTGACCGGGCGCGGCGTGCACGTGGTGACGGTGAACGATTACCTGGCGGCGCGCGACAGCGAGTGGATGGGGGCGGTTTACAAGTTTCTGGGGCTGACGGTGGGCTGCATTCTGCACGATCAATCGCCGGCGGTGCGGCGGGAGCAGTATAACTGCGATATCACGTACGGGACAAACGCGGAGTTCGGGTTCGACTACCTGCGCGACAACGGCATGGCCACGCGCAAGGAGGACCAGGTGCAGCGCGGACATTACTTCGCGATTGTGGACGAGGTGGACTCGATCCTGATCGATGAGGCGCGCACGCCGCTGATCATCAGCGGCCCGGCGATTTCGAATGCGGACAATACTCAGTACGCGCAATTCAAGCCGCAGGTGGAGTCGCTGGTGTCGGCGCAACAGAAGCTTTGCCGGAGGTACGTCAGCGAGGCTGAGGGGTTGCTGAAGAAGCTGAACCCGGAGGACGGATCAAAGGTGGAGAACGAGGACGCGCTGGAGCGGGAGATCGGGCTGTTGCTGTATCGTGTGAAGCTGGGCCAGCCGACGTCGCCGGAGTTGTTGAAACTTTTGGAGGAGCCGTCGAACCAGCGGTTGATGAACAAGGCCGAGTTGGAATTGCACGGCGACCAGTCGAAGAAGGAGCTTTACGCGCAGAAGGAGGAGTTATTCTTCGCGATTGACGAGAAGAGCCATGACGCGGACCTGACGGAGAAGGGGCGCAATTTCATGAACCCGACGGATCCGGACGCGTTCATGCTGCCGGACATTGGGACGGCGTTGCACGAGGTGGACAACGGGCCGGAGGCGGATGCGCGGAAGCGGCTTGAAATGAAGGCGAAGCTGCAGCAGGATTTTGAGGCCAAGGCGCAGAGCATCCATGCGATCTCGCAATTGCTGAAGGCGTACAGCCTTTACGTCAAGGACGTGCAGTACGTGGTGCAGGAGAACAAGGTGATCATCGTGGACGAGAACACGGGACGCCTGATGACGGGACGGCGATGGAGCGACGGGTTGCACCAGGCGGTGGAGGCGAAGGAAGGCGTGGAGATCGAGCGCGAGACGCAGACGCTGGCGACGATCACGATCCAGAATTATTTCCGGCTTTACCTGAAGCTCGCGGGCATGACCGGCACGGCGGAGACCGAGGCGTCCGAATTTTTTGACATTTACAAGCTGGGAGTGGCGGTGATCCCGACCAACCGGCCCGTGGCGCGGAAGGACGCGAACGATTCGGTTTACAAGACCAAGCGCGAGAAGTACGCGGCGGCGATCAAGGAAATCAAGACCATCCATCAGCAAGGCCGGCCGATCCTGGTGGGCACGGTGTCGGTGGAAGTGAGCGAGTTGCTGTCGCGGATGTTGAAGAAGGAAGGGATCATCCATTCCGTGCTGAACGCGAAATACCACCAGCAGGAAGCGGAGATTGTGGCGCGGGCAGGCCAGCGCGGGGCGGTGACGATCGCGACGAACATGGCGGGCCGCGGCACGGACATCAAGCTGGGCCAGGGCGTGCAGGAATTGGGCGGGTTGCACGTGATCGGCACCGAGCGGCATGAGTCACGGCGCATTGACCGGCAGTTGCGGGGACGCTGCGCGCGCCAGGGCGACCCGGGGTCGTCGCACTTTTTCATTTCGCTGGAAGACGATTTGATGCGGTTGTTCGGGGCGGACCGGATCGTGAAGTACATGGAGAAGATGGGGCTGGAGGAGGGGCAGGAGCTGGAGCACCCGCTGTTGAACCGGTCGGTGGAGCAGGCGCAGAAGCGGGTGGAGGAGCACAATTTCCAGATTCGCAAGCGGACGCTGGAGTACGACGACGTGATGAACAAGCAGCGCGAGGTCATTTACGGCTTCCGCAACGAGATCATCCGGTCGGACGATGTGCGCGACCGGTTGATGGACATCATGGAAGAGGTGGTGATCCAGAAGGTGGCGGAATTCACGGACCCGGAGAAGGAGCCGACGGAGTGGCAGGTGCGGGCGTTGGCGGACTGGGTGAATTTGAATTTCCCGCTGGGCATCCCGGAGGAGGAGATCGTGAAGGCGGCGAAAGCCGGGCGCGAAGAGCCGGTGCAGGGGTCGATTTTTGACGGGTTGAGCGCGGCGCAGTTCGCGGTGTGCAATTTCATCTCCGAGAACGTGCAGAAGGCGTACAAGATCAAGGTGGAGTTCGAGAATCCGGAGGCGCTGAAGGCGGTGGAACGCTACACGATTCTGGACGCCGGGGACAGGCTCTGGCAGGAGCATTTGTATGAGATGGACAGCCTGCGGTACAGCATCGGGTTGCGGGCGCACGGGCAGCGCGATCCGCTGATCGAGTACAAGTCGGAGGCGTTCAAGATTTTCGAAGAGTTGATGATCAACACCAAGACGGCGATCTGCCACAACATATTCCGGAGCGCGTCGAGCATGATGGCGTTCGAGAAGTTTTTGCGGAACATGCCGAAGCAGACGACGCACCAGAGTCCGAGCGCCTTCGGGGGGCAAAGCCCGCCGCAGAAGGAGGGGGCCAGCAACGTGGTGAGCGAAGCGGCCGAGGCGATGGAGAAGGCCAAGCCGGTGCGGTCGGGACCGAAGGTGGGACGCAACGACCCGTGTCCGTGCAGGAGCGGGAAGAAGTACAAACAGTGTTGCGGGCGTTAACCGGAGCGGACGCCATGAGCCTTGAAATCATAGGGGAATGGCCGCCACCCGCCAGCCAGCCGGGAAAGCCGACAACCAGGCCGGGAATCATCATCCCGCCATTGAATGTGCTGGTGACGGTGCCGGGCATTCACGCGTGGCAGCGCGCGGCGTACGAGGAGCACGAGAACGAGAAGCGGGCGGAGGCTGGCAGGCCGCCGCTGACTTCGGAGGAGATGGATTACGCGTGCCAAAACTCCGTGGATTTGTTTTTCGACAACGGGATGATTCTCATAAGGCCGGACCCGGGCAACATGAAGCTGGCGTTCGAGGCGGATGAGTTGCTGCAGACGCTGGCTTCGAAACCGAACATCCGGTTCCTGCAGGCGACCAACGCGAAGGTGCGGGAGGCGATCAAGGAACGCGGCGAGTGCTGGCGGATCAGTCCGCTGCCGAAGTCGCTGGACGAGATCAAGCAGATGATCGCCAATTCCCGCACGTCGATCCGGGAGAAGCCGATTTATTACTACAACCGGCTGACGGGGACGCGGTATTTGACGTGCGACGTGTTTCAGCAACTGGGAAAACTGCCGGTGGAGGAACTGGCGGCGCAACTGGACGAGATACGCGAGTATTCGCAAAAGCGGAACCGGCTGCAGCAGCCGGAGGTGGCATTGTTCGGGACGGATGAATTCGCGGCGGACGTTTTCACCGCTTACGACTTCAGGGAGATGAGCCCGACCGACGTGAAGATGGCGTATGACGACTTGAAGTGCCAGTTCACGGCGGCGACGCCCGCGGACATGCGGCGCGACGATCCGGAGAACCAGCAATGGCGCAACGCGATGATGGCGGCGCTGCTGGGCGATCCCTCGGAAAAGATGGCGGAGGAAATCCTGCAGGGGCTGAGCCCGGAATATTTCATGCAACTGGAATGGCTGCCCGGCTGCCGGATCGAGAACGGGGAGATCATTTGCGATTCGATTTTCGAGGAGCAGGAGAAATGCGATTCGGCGGCGGACTTGTGCGATCCGTGCGCGAAGAATTTCGTTTTCGATTTTGCTCTGGAGTATGGCGATCTCGAGTACGTGAACATCGCGCGGCTGTCCCATTCGCTGTCGCGGCGGCAGACCAAGTTTGACGGGCGGCGCAGGGTTTACCTGGCGGAGATCAAACCGGTGTCGCGGCCGGAGCCGGTGGTGTGCATCCTCCGGATGCAGAAGTGGGACATTGCGGGGCACCTGGATACCGGGAAGGATTTGCTGACATCGGTTCTGGAGGCGGGGAAGTACACGGATTACGTGCTCGACCGGCGGCTGGCTTGCCGGCAACTGGGGATGAACCTGGACCAGCGGATCAAGATGCATCGGCTGGCCGAGACGTACAGCGGGAGCAACAAGCGGTACGAAGGGCAGTTGATCTGGTCGACGTATTTCGAGCGCGAATATTTTGCGGGCGTGGCGACGGACAAGATCGTGCCGGGGAAGCTGGAGAGCGAAGTGTATGCGCTGGCGCTGGCGCGGCTGCTGGGGGAGGCCGCGGCGCCGAACATCATCATCGGACGGCTGGATTCGAACGGGCAGGTGTTGTTTGACGACGGCGACGAGATTGTGATGGAGAAGGCGGGAGTGCCGGTGGAGATCATTGTGGCCGATCCGACGGGGGCTTTTGCGGACTACCAGAATCCCTTCGAGAAGTACGCGAAGGAATACGCATTGCCGGTGAATTCGCGGTGGTTGTGGTTGAGGGACCCGCGGGCATTTGCGGATGCGTACCTGGAGGCTTTCGAGACGACGTTCCGTCGCATCCAGAAGGAATACCAGCGGCGGCGCAAGGGATTTGATACGCTGTTCCATCATCGCCCGCGCGATCCGTCGAGCAACCTGGAGTCGAGGTGGATCAGGGTGCTGGAGCGACTGGACCGGGCGGACGCGGGAAAACTGATCGCGAGCATTCGGGCGCAGATGACCGACCTGCAGACGCAGCCGGCGGCGAAAGTCGCAGCGGTGGGTTAAGGGGGCTGTTCGCTTTAGGATTTTCTCGTAAGCCGCGGACAGCCCCAGCTTTCCCTAACTAACCCTCTCCCTCGCTCCGCGGCGGAGAGGGAACAAGAGACAGCAGGCGAGAGGAACGGTTTGGTGTCAATGGCCGTTCACGGGGGGGAGCCGGCGCGATTATATCGCGCGAAGCAGGAGGACGGGCACGCTGATGCTGTGCTGGACGCGGATGGCGGTGGTGCCGAGCACAAGGTCAGCGACGAATTGATGCCCGTGGGTGCTCATGGCGACGAGGTCGCATCCTTCCTTTTTGACCCATTTCACGATTTCCTTCGCGGGATCTCCAAAGGCAAGCTCTCCCTCGGCCGGGATGCCATCGGAAGTGAATTCCGAGCGGATTTTATCGAGGTAGGCGCGGCTTTCTTCGACTTCCTCGCCGGCGGCGTCGGAGCCGTGGTATTTGGCGGCCACACCGGTGGCGACATGAAACAGAACGATGCGGCTGCGCATCAATTTGGCGAGCGGCTTGATATGCTCGATGATGGCGCGGTCGGTGCGGGTGCCGTCGAGTGTGACGAGGATCGTTTTATACATGGCGGTCCAGTCAGCCGCCCGAGATGACCTGCCAGGCGGTTTTGATGGCCTCAGGGAGACTATACATATCCATGAGTGTAATCAATATGGCGCTGCCCCAACCGGCCAGCAAGAGGAAGCCGCCGGCGCGCCAGAGGCCCATGCGTTTGCGCGAGCTGGTGAAATGCAGGAGCGGGAACATGGCGAAGGGGAGTTGAAGCGCGAGCACGACCTGGCTGAGGGTGAGGAGGTCGTTGATGCTGCCATCGCCGCGCAGGCCGATGATCAAGATGGCCGGTATGATGGCGAGTGCGCGGGTGAGCAGGCGGCGCAACCAGGGGGTGAGCTTCCAGTGCATGAAGCCTTCCATGACCACCTGTCCGGCGAGCGTGCCGGTGATGGTGCTGCTTTGGCCACTGGCGAGGAGGGCAATGGCGAAGAGGATGCCTCCGGCGGCGGTGCCGAGCAGGGGAGCGAGCGTCAGGAAGGCAATGCGAATCCAATCGGTGTCGCCGTCGAACTTGACGACCTGTCCGCCGGGGACGGTGACACTGTCGCGGCCGTAGAAGACCATGGCGGCGAGCACGAGGATGGCGGCGTTGACGAAGAAGGCGATGGTCAGCGCGACGGTGGAATCAATGGTATTGAAGCGGATGGCGTTGCGGATGGCGTGATCGTTGCGCTCCAGTTTGCGCGATTGGACCAGGGCGGAGTGGAGATAGAGATTATGCGGCATGACGGTGGCGCCGATCATGCCGATGGCGACGTAGAGCATGCCGGGACGGCGGAATCCGGGATGAGCCAGGGCGCGGGCCATTTCGCCGAAGGCGGGACGGGTTTCCGGCAGCACGAAAATCTCGATGAAGTAACAGGCGCCAATGGTGGCGACGAGGAGGAGAACGATGGCTTCGATGCTGCGCATGCCCAGGCCCTGGAGTCCGAGCAGGAGAAGGACGTCGGCGGCGGTGATGATGACGGCCCAGAGCAGGGGAATGTGGAAGAGGAGATTGAGGGCGACGGCGCTGCCGAGGACTTCGGCGAGGTCGCAGGCGCCGATGGCGAGTTCGCTCATGACCCAGTTGGGCCAGCGGGTCCAGGCCGGATACCAATCCCGGCAGCATTGGGCGAGGTCCTTGCCGGTGACGAGGCCGAGCCGGGCGGCGGTGACCTGGAGGAAGATGGCCATGATGCTGGCCAGCGCGACGATCCAGAGGAGGTCGTATTTGAATTGGGCTCCGCCAGCGAGGTCGGTGCCCCAATTGCCCGGGTCCATGTAGCCGACGCTGACGAGGATGGCGGGGCCGACGAAGGCGCGCCACTGGCGCCAGAAACCGGCGTGAGCGGGGGGCACCGGCACGGTGCCATGCATCTCATCGAGAGAGAGATGGCCGGCGGACAGGGCCTTGTCGTTTGATGGTCGCGACTCTTCCAAGCCAATGAATTTGGGCGTTCATACGCCCGCGGAGCAGGCACCCGCCAACATCATCCACGTTGAGGCGGCCTGAAGGCCGCGCTCCGCAGGCAAAAGGGCACTTGCGCGCCGGACTTGCAGTCCGCCCAGATTCGGATATATATCGGCGAGGAATCAGTTTGTGTCAAATAGAATGTATTCATGTGAAAACATTGGTTCAGGCACAAATATGACGAAGCGCAGTGTGCGCGACCTGGGAGAATGATTGTGAGCCACAAACGCAAGGCAATGAAGAGGGCTGCGACGAACCGCTCGGAGTCCACCGAGGACCACCTGGAGCGAATCCAGGAACTGGTGGACCACAAGGGTTATGCGCGGGTGACGGACATCGCGACGTCGCTGGGGTTGAGCCGGTCGGCGGTGTCGAACATGGTCCGGCGGCTGGCGGGGCGCGGGTATGTCAACTATGAGCGGTATCGGGGGTTCACGCTGACGGCCGAGGGGCGGGCGGTGGCGAAGCACATCAAGGTGCGGCATGAGACATTGACGCAGCTTTTCGAGTTGCTGGGTCTGGGGCCGGAGACGGTGGAGGAGGAGGTGGAGTCGATCGAACACCACCTGCGGCCGGAGACGCTGAGAGTGTTTACGAAGCTGGTGCGGTTTTGGGAGGAACATCCGGAGCAAATCCGGGCCTTCCTTAAATACGGTCGTACGAAGCAGGGCCGCGGGCGTTCAAATTAGCGGGACGCATACAAGGTGAACGCACCTGAAGTCGGGCTGATGGCATGCAGAGCACGGGATTTGAACCCGCCAGGAGGTTGGAGCGCGTGGCAGAATCATCGTCTCTAATGGGCATGATAAAGGTTCTTATACTTCTTTGAGGGAGGGCGCGCGCTGATTTGTGGCGCAAGCTCTTTTGCGGAGGTTACTTGCTGGCGGGGAAGCGGGCTCCGCGCGAAAATCGAGGACCGCGAAATGGAGAGAGGCTGTGCAAGTTTGCTGAAGCGGGCGAAACAGGCGATTTTTGAGCGGGACGAACCATTGGAAATGTTTGAAAAAGCGCGTGTAAAAAGACGAAAAAAACCCTTGTGAAATTTTTCACATTAAGGCACTTTCACCCCGCTTTCGGCAGGAATGACAGGTTTGATCGGGGCGCGGTGTCCCCGGAATCGGGAAAAGATTGGCGACAAAAATGCGATTTGCTAAAGCGATTCTAATTCTGCTTTTGCTCGGCGGCTCGTCCGCAACCGGCTGGGCGGCCGATACGGCAGCCCCGGCCGTGGCACAGGCGCACGAGGAGCACGGGATACCGGCCAAGGCAGTTGAACTTTTCCACATTGGACCGCTCCCGGTGACCAACTCGATGCTCGTATCGTGGGTGGTGGCGCTCGGGTTGATCATATTTGCGCAGCTTGCGACGCGGAACATCCAGCAGGTTCCGAGCGGCATTCAGAATTTCTGGGAATGGCTGGTGGAGAGTCTGTATGAGTTTTTGGAGGGGATCATCGGGCCGGACCTGGTGAAGAAGACCTTCTGGTTTTTTGCGACGATCTTCATTTTTATTCTATTTGCGAACTGGTTTGGGTTGATTCCGGGCGTGGGAACGATTGGGTGGGGAGAGAACGTGGGCGGTCACTTCGAGGTCACGCATCCCCTGCTGCGCGGAGTGAACGCGGACCTGAACATGACCATGGCGATGGCGTTGATCTTTTTCGCGTGCTGGATCGTGTGGGCCTACCAGGCGAACGGGCCGATTGGGTTGCTGAAGCATCTGTTTGCGCCAAAGGGCGAGTCGTCCGGACTATTGAAAGTATTGCTGGTGGTGGTGTTTTTTGCGGTGGGTTTCCTGGAAATCTTCTCGATTCTATTCCGGCCGGTGTCGCTGAGCTTCCGTCTCTACGGGAATATTTTCGCGGGTGAGAACATGCTGGAATCGATGTCCAAGCTGGTGCCGGGGCTGGGCTGGCTGCTGCCAATACCGTTTTATTTCATGGAACTGCTAGTGGGAGTGATCCAGGCGCTGGTGTTCATGCTATTGACGGCGGTGTTCACCATGTTGATCACCCAGCACGATGATGAGCCGGGCCACGGGAAGGCGCACGGGCACCATTAGGAACCATTTAGAATTTCAGCGGTTTGTCCGTGTTCAGTCGCGGGAGCCGTTGAGCAACCAAACGAAAAGGAAACATATATGTTAATGCCCATGTTGGCGGAAGTCACAGGCAACCTGCACGTCGGTCTGGCGGCGCTCGGCGCGGCCCTCGGCGTGGGCTTGATCGGCATGAAGGCTTCGGATGCGGTGGGACGCAATCCCGGCGCGTCGACGAAGATCCTGGTGCAATCCATTCTGGCGATTGCATTTGCGGAAGCCATTGTGTTCTACGCTTTGTTCCTCGCGAAGTGAGGACCTAACGCGTTCTGGGGCGTGGAGCCACAGGCTCCACGCCCGCATTAACCAAAAGAATTTATGAACCAGTTTGTGATGTTGGCCAGCATAGGCAGCGACCTCGTTGATACCGCACAGAAGACGGCGCAGACGTTCGGCGTGGATGGGCCGCATCTGGGTTCGCAGATCATCAGCTTCATTATTGTCTGCATCGCGCTGTATTTCTGGGCGTACAAACCGATCCTGAAAGTTTTGGATGAGCGGCGGCAGCGGATCGCGGAAGGTTTGGCCAATGCTGACAAGATCAAGGCTGAACTGGCGCGGACGGAGGCGGCGCGGCAGGAGGTTTTGAACCAGGCGAACGTGCAGGCGACGAAGCTGATCGAGGAAGCGCGGGCGGCGGCGGCGCGGGTGCAGGAGACGGAGACGCAAAAGGCGATCGCGACGGCGGAGCAGATCATTGCCAAGGCGCGCGAAGCAGCGGCTGCGGACCATGCGCGGATGATGGCAGAATTGCGGCGCGAAGTCGGACGCTTGGTGGTGGAAACCACGGCGAAGGTCACCGGGAAGGTGCTGACGCCGGATGATCAACGGCGCTTGTCCGAGGAAACCGTGCGTCAACTGGCGGAATAACCTTGTTGAATCGGCGATAGATGAAGATCTCCAAACAAGCACGGCGCGACGCGAAGGAGTTGTTTCGCGCGTGCGTGAGCAACGGGTTGCTGGACGAGAACCGGGCGCGGCAGGCGGTGCAGTTGGTATTGACGCAGAAGCCGCGCGGTTATGTGGCGATCCTGAGCCAGTTCCAAAGGCTGGTGAAGCTGGACCTCGACCGGCGGACGGCGCGGGTGGAGAGCACGGTGGCGTTGTCGCCTCAGGAACAGGCGGCGGTCCAGGCGAACCTGACGCGGCGGTATGGTCAGGGGTTGAACATTGGCTACCACGTGAACCCGGCGTTGATCGGCGGGTTGCGGGTGCAGGTGGGTAGCGATGTTTATGACGGGAGCATTCGGGCGCGGCTCGATGCGTTGGAGGAAAATTTTTAAGCAGAAATTGAGAACTGATTTATGAGCACCTTATTGCAAGACATTGAAGCGCAGATCGCGGGCGCGAAGACGGCGGTGGCCCGGCAGAACGTCGGCGTCGTGCGCGAAATCGGCGACGGTGTGGCGAAGATCGAGGGCCTGACCGACGCGATGCTCAACGAGATGATTGACTTCGGCAACGGAGTTGTAGGGCTGGCGTTGAACCTGGAGGAGACGGAGGTCGGCGCGATCATCCTGGGCGATTACACATCGGTGAAGGAAGGGCAGGAGGTGCGCACGACCGGCAAACTGTTGCAGGTGCCCGTGGGCAAGGGATTGCTAGGCCGCGTGGTGAACGCGCTGGGCCAGCCGGTGGACGGCAAGGGGCCGGTGAAGAGCGATGTGAGCTATCCGGTGGAGAAGATTGCGCCGGGCATCATCAAGCGCAAATCGGTGAGCCAGCCGGTGCAGACGGGCATCATGGCGGTGGACGCGATGATTCCGATCGGGCGCGGCCAGCGCGAGCTGATCATCGGCGACCGTTCGACGGGCAAGACGACGATCGGCGTGGATACGATCATCAGCCAGGCGCGGTTGAACAAGGCGGCGGAAGCATCGGGCGACAAGGATTACCGGCCGCTGTATTGCATTTATGTGGCGGTGGGGCAGAAGCAGTCGAACGTGGCGCGCGTGATCAGCGTGCTCGAAGAGGCGGGCGCGATGCCCTACACGATCATCGTGGCGGCCACGGCATCAGATTCGGCGACGAACCAGTACCTGGCGCCGTTCGCCGGCACGGCGATGGGCGAATGGTTCATGGACAACGGCATGGACGCGCTGATCATTTATGACGATTTGTCGAAGCACGCGGTGGCGTATCGGCAGGTGTCGCTGGTGTTGAAGCGTCCGTCGGGCCGCGAGGCGTATCCGGGCGACGTGTTTTACCTGCACAGCCGGTTGCTGGAGCGTTGCGCGCGCGTGAGCGAGAGGTACGGGAACGGTTCGCTGACGGGATTGCCGATCATCGAGACGCAGGCGGGCGACGTATCGGCGTACATCCCGACGAACGTCATTTCGATCACCGACGGGCAGATTTACCTGGAAACGGATTTGTTCTACCAGGGCATCCGGCCGGCGATTTCGGTGGGTCTCTCGGTGTCGCGCGTGGGATCGGCGGCGCAGGTGAAGGCGATGAAGCAGGTGGCGGGGCGCATCAAGCTGGACCTGGCGCAGTTCCGCGAGCTGGCGGCGTTCGCGCAGTTCGGTTCCGACCTGGACGCCAAGACGCAGGCGCAACTCGAGCGCGGCAAGCGCATCGTGGAGGTTTTCAAGCAGCCGCAATACAACCCGATCGCGGTGGAAGTGCAGTCGGCGATCCTGTGGACCGTGCAGAACGGTTTTATGGACGACGTGCCGGTGGACAAGATCAAGGATTTCCAGGCCAAGTTCACCGAATACCTAACCACGCGGAAGGCCGAGCTAACGGGCAAGATCCAGAAGGAAAAGGCGCTGTCGGACGCGTTGACGGCGGATTTGAAGGCCGCGGTGACTGAGTTCAAGCAGACGTATCGGTGAGATATGAGCTTTGCGATTGATGCCCGGGGACTTGTGGTTTTGATATCGCACATTGCGATATCGAACACGCACGGCAGCGGGCGCGGGCTCATTTGGAATTTCAACGCGATCAGGAATTAAGAAATGCCAAGCACACGCGACATACGCCGGCGGATTAAGTCGGTGAAGAACACGGCGCAGATCACCAAGGCGATGCAGATGGTGGCGGCGTCGAAGATGCGCAAGGCGCAGCAGGCGGCGTTGTCCGGGCGGCCGTATGCGACGCAGTTGAACCAGGTGCTGGCGGAGGTGACGGGGACTGCGACGGATTTTGCGCATCCGCTGACCGAGCGGCGGGCGGAAGTGAAGAAGCGGGCATTGATCGTGGTCAGCACGGACAAGGGATTGTGCGGCGCGTTGAACAGCAATTTGATGCGCGAGGCGGCGAAGGCCGACCGGAACACGACGGTGTTCATCACGGCGGGGAGGAAGGCGTCGCAGTTCATGGCGCGGACGAAGCGGCAACTGGCGGCGGAGTTCACGTACAAGGACGCGCCGATGTTCAGCGAGGCGCGGGCGATCTCGCGTTTTGCGCAGGACCTTTACACCAAGGGCGAGGTGGACCAGGTGGACATCCTGTTTACGAATTTCATTTCGACGCTGAACCAGAAGCCGGAGGTGATTCCGTTTCTGCCGGTGGGCGAGATCAAGGGTGTGGGCACGAGCGTGCACGAGGTGCAGGAATTGACGAAGGGGACGACCGAATTTTTATTTGAGCCGGGCCCCGACGCGGTGCTGGGGGCGTTGCTGCCGCATTATTTGAATTTCCGGGTTTACCAGGTTTTGCTGGAGGCGAAGGCGAGCGAGCACAGTTCGCGAATGGTGGCGATGAAGAACGCCACGGACAATGCCAAGCAGATCATCAAGGACCTGACGCTGGAGTACAACAAATTGCGCCAGGCGAACATCACGAAGGAACTCCTGGAAATCACCAGCGCCGCGATGGCGATGGGTTAAATGAGCTGACTTTCAACCAATTTAGATCACATGAATAAAGGCAAAATCGTTCAAGTCATCGGTCCGGTGGTGGACGTCGAGTTCGGCGACCAACTCCCGGCGATTTACAACGCGTTGATCGTGGAGTTTCCCGTGCAGGGACAGACGACCAAGCTGACGCTGGAGGTGCAGCAGCACCTGGGCGACAACTGGGTGCGCACGGTGGCGATGTCCTCGACCGAGGGATTGAAGCGCGGCTTCGAGGCGGTGGACACGGGCGCGCCGATTTCAATGCCGGTGGGCGAGGGCGTGATGGGCCGCGTGTTCAACGTGACCGGCGAGCCGGTGGATGAGCAGGGGCCGGTGCGCGCGGACAAGCAGTATGCGATTCACCGTCCGGCGCCGGCGCTGGTGGACCAGAGCACGTCGCCGCAGGTGCTGGCGACGGGCATCAAGGTCATCGATTTGATCTGTCCGTTCTTGAAGGGCGGCAAGGTGGGAGCGTTCGGCGGCGCGGGCGTGGGCAAGACGGTGGTCATCATGGAATTGATCAACAACATCGCCAAGCTGCACGGCGGTGTGTCGGTGTTTGCGGGCGTCGGTGAGCGGACGCGCGAAGGAAACGATCTTTACAACGAAATGATCGAGTCGAAGGTCCTCAAGGTGGAAGAGGACGAGAAGGGCCATCCGAAGAAGGGTGCGAACGGGTTGCCGATCCTGAAGGAAGGGTCGAAGATCGCGCTGGTGTACGGCCAGATGAACGAGCCACCCGGAGCGCGTCTGCGCGTGGCCTTGTCGGGGCTGGCGATCACGGAATATTTCCGCGACGAGAAGAACCAGGACGTGCTGCTGTTCATCGACAACATTTTCCGGTTCTCGCAGGCGGGTTCGGAGGTATCGGCGCTGCTGGGCCGCACGCCGAGCGCGGTGGGTTATCAACCGACGCTGGCGGCGGAAATGGGTGATTTGCAGGAGCGCATCACGTCGACGAAGAAGGGTTCGATCACGTCGTTCCAGGCGGTGTATGTGCCGGCGGACGATTTGACGGACCCGGCGCCGGCGACGACGTTCGCGCATTTGGATGCGACGATCGTGCTGGAACGTTCGATCGCGGAACTGGGCATTTTCCCGGCGGTGGATCCGCTGGCGTCGAACTCGCGCGCGTTGACGCCGGAAATCGTGGGCCAGGAGCATTATGACGTGGCGCGCGGCGTGCAGCGCGTATTGCAGCGTTACAAGGACCTGCAGGACATCATCGCGATTCTGGGCATGGACGAGTTGTCGCCGGACGACAAGACGACGGTGTTCCGCGCGCGCAAGATCCAGAGGTTCCTGAGCCAGCCGTTCACGGTGGCGCAGGTGTTCACGGGCCGCGAAGGCAAGCAGGTGCCGGTGGCCGAGACGGTGAAGAGCTTCAAGGAAATCCTGGAAGGCAAGCACGACGACGTGCCGGAAGGCAACTTTTACATGAAGGGCGGCATCGCGGAAATCCGCGAGGCCTGAGCTGATTAATGCGGGTGCCGGGAAGCCGGGACCCGGAGAGAATTGTCATGGCCAACACGCTGAGACTTGAGATCGTGACTCCGGACGCGCGGGTGTACGCGGAGGACGTGGAGATGGTGACGCTGCCCGGGGTGGAGGGGGAGATGGGCGTGTATCCGCAGCACGTTCCGCTGCTCACGCAAGTCGTGCCGGGGGAAATTGTGGTCCGCAAGGACGGGCAGGATTTCTTGCTGGCGGTGGGCGACGGGTTTGTGGAGATCACGGGCGAGCGCGTGGCGGTGATGACGGACATGGCGATTCGCGCGGAAAACATTGACGAGGCGCGAGCGGAGGAGGCACGGCGGCGCGCCGAGGCACGCCTCGCAGAGCATCTGGACGACGAAGAAACGGCTTCCGTGCAGGCGGCCGTGGCGCATGCGACGGCGCAGATTAATGTGAAGCGCCGGGTTCGCCACTGAGGCGTTTTGGCATTTCTTTTCTGAGATTGCCGATCGGATGGGGAGAACGGATGCGCCGAATCGGAAACGAAGAGTTCCACTTTTCCTGACAAGGAAGGTTTCGACTATCCCGGGCCGGGTTCTGCTAGACTACCCATTGTCTTGTTCGGCCATCATTACGCCGGGAACAATCGGGGTGCAGTGTCGTTGGGATTCGCGAGCGCGCGAATTTTGGCGGTAATTTTATCGTGCCTGTGGCTGGCGCAATGGTTCTGCGCGTCCCTCCATGCTGACCCGATAGACGAGGCGTATTGGCGGACGTTTTACATCACCACGATCGGCGGGTGGGCTCCGTCTGGGACGAACGCGGTGGGAGATTATCGGGCGCGATTGCTGGCGTTGACGGGCGGGGTGATGCCGAAGAATTTGAAGGTGGGCATTTCAGCGCCGGCGTGGTTCATGCGGGAGACGCTGGACGATTATTACGATTTCATCTATTGCCCCTACGAGCAGGGGGCGGGGATGGAGTATTTCATCGGACTGGCCCGGGATGCGGGAGTGCCGTTCGGGATGCACATCAACGGGATGCCGTGGGGAGATTCAGCCGATCAATCCATCCGGCATCTGCACAATTACCTGGAGGAATACGGCGGTGGAAAAAACTTGCAGGTGGACCGGCTGGGAAGAATCCGGATGGCATCGCTGCCGCAGGACCCGACGATCCCGGAGCAGGCAAAGTCGCCGACTCCGTGCCTGGAGATGCAACTCACGCTGTCACGCAATGCGACGATGGTGCAGGACTATGTGGCGCGGAACAATCGCATCTGCCTGCGGGCGCTCGATTGGTATCGGGAGCAATTCCCGGATGTGGTGTTGTTCGCGAGCATGTCGTCGGAGTACGGACAGAACAAGGCGGCGAACGACGAGTATTGCGATTACAGCACGTGGTCGAAGCAGGAGTTCCGGGACTGGCTGAGCGGGGCGGGGCTGTACGCGGGGCACGGGCAATTCGCCAGCCTGGCGGCATTCAATGCGGCGTTTGCGGGAGCGCCGGGTTTTCCGTGGCCGAGTTGGGCCGCGGTGCAACCGCCGACGGCGGTGAACTGGACGGGCGGCACGGCGGGTGGGAATTGGTGGAACCTGTGGCACCAGTTCCGGGTGGCGCAGGTGAATAACATTGTGCAAGCGCAGATCGACTGGTCGCGCGGAGCGGGATGGAGTCCGGATCGGTTGTTTGGGCATCAGATTCCGTTTTCACCGGGTTCGACCAGCGAGGAAGAGTTGAAGTATGCATCGCCGTGGACGACGACATTCGTGACCGGGGGGAGCGACGGCGTGACGACGTATGGGGCGAACGCGGGGAATGGAGCAATATTCGGGGCTTTGCGTGCGGATAACAAGAACTGGGGGATTTTCGAATACAATCCCCAAGCGGCGGATGTGGCGGGAAACCTGAATGCGCTGGAGGCGACGTGGAGCGGCGGGGCGCATGTGATTTGTCCGTATTTTTGGTCCGGGCATCCCGGGTATCAGATCAGGGGGACGGTGTTCGAGAGCGCGCTGCAGCAGTTCGTGCGCAATCACGCGCAGCAGCGATATGCAGGCCAGGCGGCGTATGAAGCCGCGCCGAGTTCGAAGGATGTGATCTGGACAATGAGCACGAGCAATGATGTGCAGCAGATCACGGGCGTCAGCGGACCGGTTTTCACGAACGGAAATTTCAGCGGAACCGCCGTCGACCCGGGGGCAACGGTGTCGCTGGCGCTGGACACGACGAGACACTGGCTGGTATCGGACGCATACTACGCGGCATCCTTCCGGTTGGGCGTGAGCAATGCCGCGACGGGGGGCGGGCGGATTTTGTGGCAGGACACGAACAACCAGACGTGGTCGGTGCCGTTCACGCCGCGACCGGGGACGAATGTTTATCATTTGAACCTGGCGGAGAATGCGGGCTGGCGGGAAAGGAGCATCAAGAGCATCCGTTTCAGTCCGGGCGCGGAGCCCGGCACAGGATTCATGCTGGATTGGTTTCGATTGGAAGCGGACCACTGCTGGCATTTTGACGATCCGGGAGAGGTTTATGGGTTGAACCAGTTGACGAACGCGGTGGTGACGAATGGCTGGTTACGGGCGGTGAGCGGTCCGGATGGATACGCATATCTTTCCACGGACAGCCAGAGTGTAACCGGGCAGGCCAAGCGGGCTTTTGTGAGGTCGGAATTTTTCAAAAAGGCGCGGGTGCGATTGTGGGCTTCAACGGCCGGGAACGCGCAACTCTATTGGTGGACGCGGAATGGCGGGCCGTATTTTCAGTCATTTCCGGTGCGGGCAGGGACGAACACTTATGAAATGGATTTGTCGCAGAACACAAATTGGTGCGGGAACATCACGCGGTTGCGGATCAGTCCGGTGAAGACCGCGGGTGTGAGGTGCGCGGTGGATTATGTGAGTTTTGCGCCGGTGCTGCTGTCGCCGCGGGCGGCGAATTTCGATTTGATCGTGAATTCGGACCAGCCGGTGTTCACGTGGGATGAGGCAATCGAGCCGGACCATGCCGGGCTGGCTTACGCGGTGCAATTGGCGTCCGATTTCGGATTTACCAACGTGGTGTTCGCGACGAACGGAATTGCCGGGACGAATTGCACGTATGCGGGGACGACGGCTCTTGACGGGCTTTACTGGTGGCGGGTGCGCGCATCTGACACTGCGGGTGATCAATCAATGTGGACGGTGCCGATGCCAATGTTTGTGCGGACGTGGCACTTTGTGGAGACGAATGATGTGTGGGCGTTGAGCAACATCGGATCGGTGACCACGACGAATGGTTGGTGGCAGGGCGTCACGACGGGGAGCAACGGGTGGATTGAGTTCAACAGCGGCGCGAACAAGAACCAGGGGCTGGATGCGGACCTGTATAAATATTTTTGCGTGCGGGCGAAGGTGGCCGGCGGAACGAATACGAGTTCGGCGCAGTTTGAGTTCTTCCCGCGGGATGGGACCAACGGGATAGCGGTTCCGATAGCGCTGCCGGGGGACGGACAATGGCACGATGTAGTGGTGGATTTGAGTGGGGAACCGGCGTGGAGCGGGTTTGTGGGGAGCATTCGGTTGCTGCCGACCGATCAGATGGGAGCCGGCGTAGGGCTGGCGGCGGCGAAGTTTCTGCCGGTTACCTTGCCGCCGACGAATCCGCCGGTGCTGGCGGCGGTTCCCGATATTGTAATCGGGGCGGGCAAGACTTTGACTGTGAGTAATACGGTAGCGGAAACCGTGGGCAGATCGCGACCGCTGATGTTCCGGCTGTTGCGATCGCCGGCGGGAGGCGTGATTGATGCGAGCAACGGGGTGTTTACGTGGCGCCCGGGAATCGCGCAGGGCGGGTCAACCAATGAGATTGAGGTGGAGGTGGCGGCGGGCGCAGCGGCAGGCAACAAGGCCAAGCGGAGCTTCAGGGTGGTAGTGACGAACGCCGCCCAGCCGTGGATCGGCTCGTGGGCACGCGGCGCGGGAGGATTTCAATTTTGGGTAAACGGGGATGTGGGGCCGGATTATGTGGTGCAGGCATCGACCAATCTGGCGGATTGGCTGACGCTGTGCGTCACGAATCCGGCGGCGCTGCCATTCGCGTGGGGAGAAACGAATGGGAGAGGGGAGGGAGCGCAGTTTTACAGAGTGAAGTTGGCGCCGTAGGACAGGATTCAGATTTGAAACGGGAGACTTGAGATCGGATAGGCAAGGGCCAGGACAGACAGCAAATTCCACAATACCTGGCCGACCGCTACAGGACGTGCCCCGGGGTAAATACGGCCGGGTGTGGGGTGCGGGTTTCTTCAATTACAGGAATGCACCCGCTTTTCACATATTGCATGTGAAGCGACTGTATTACAGAGGCTGTGGGTTCTTCGGGAGCTCACGAGTGCAATAAATCCAAATGAACCGGCATTCAGATGAATGCCGAAAACAAAAAAGTCCGAAAATATTCGGCATGAAGCAGCCGCGCGACGGGAGTTACCAGGCTGCAAGACGAAAGGAACGAGAAAAGGAGCCATATGAGAACGTCCACCAGCAATTTCCTTATTCGAGGCATTGAGTTCACTGTCCCAGCTCTGGCCGGGGCGGCGTTACTCAGCGCCTGCGCCTGCTCATCCACCAAGAGCCATGCCGCCCGGCAAGAACCGGCACCGATTGTTTACACGGGTGGCGCGGAGCAGCCGGGGCAGGGTGCGGCACCATCCATGAGCGGCCAGGAACAGGTCTCGGCAACGGGGGGGCAGAATACGAACATGGTCATTCCGCTGGCCCAGGAATCGGTCGTGGTGGGCAAGCGCGAAGTGGATGCCGGAACCGTGACCGTGAAGAAGACAGTCAAAACGGAAACTGTCAATCAGCCGGTCGAGTTGCGACACGAGGAGGTCTCGATTGAGCGTGGACCGGGCGGAGGCCAGGCTTCGGCCCAAGCCCAACCTCCGAACCAGCCGTTCCAGGAGCAGCAATTCACGATTCAGTTGAAGCGTGAGGAACCCGTCGTGCAAAAGGAAGTGACTTCCGCGGGTCAGGTTACGGTCCAGACCCATTCGATCCCGCAGCAAACCAACCTGACCGCCGAGGTTCGGCGGGAAGATGTTGAGGTTGCCAAAGCGGGCAACCCGCAGGATGTAACTGTTGGCCAGAACATTCAAAGCTCGCAGGGGAATGAAGGCATGGGTGCGCCTGGGGCACCGTCGGGACAGAGCTCCGGGAGTTCGATGGGTGGCCCCGCCGACATCACCGATGCAGCGGGCCTTGGCGCGGATCCCGCCACATTGGCGGGCCGGTCCGTCCAGCTCTCCGGCTTGAAGGTGGATGAAGTCATAGGGGACCGTGTGGTCGTTCTGACGTCTGACAGCGGCCAGAAGTTTTATGCCCTCTCACCCCAGTCGTCCGCCAATCTCCATCCCGGCGACATGGTGACCGTCCGAGGAACCATCAAGCAACCGACTTCCACGTCCCTCTCAACGCTTGGCCTGCAGGGCCAAGCCACGGACGCGCTCAGTTCACAGACCTTCTATATTGATGCGCAGAGAATCGAGCCCAGCGCCAAGTGAAATTGAGACGGGGCAGGGAGACTGTTTCGCCCCAAGGAGCCTGTTGACCCACTCGATTGGCTCCTGGGGCTGGCTGGTTGATTCGCAGCGAGCGAAATCTCATTTACCAACTCGAGATATATGGACCCAACAGCAGTACAGAGCAAACCACATTTCAGCATCCCATCGATCATCGCTATAGCGGCGGCGATAGGGAGTTTCTTTGTGAGCGCCGGCACCGGTTTTTTGCTGGCCATGATAGCGATCGCGTTCGGCGTGATCGGATTCTTTCTTGCCTTTTCGCCGAGCATTCGTGGAGGGGTGATGAGCGCCTTTTCGATTGCGGTCGCAGTGCTAGGGATCATCGTGGCCATCATCAGGGCGATTGTCGGGCATCACTAGGCACGGGGCGAGGCGCCGCGGGACCAGGCGAGTTTGGGCTTAAGGGCTGACCCGGCTGCGGCAATTTTCAACGGCAGAAGAATTCGGCGAGAGGGGAGGGAGTGAAGACGGGGACGGAAATTTCGTCGTTGTAGGCGGTGGCGAGGTTAGCGATGCGCTGGATGTGCCGGGGAGTGAGGGCGGTTCCTTCCTTGAGGAGAGGAATCGTGGGCACGTCGGGCATGAAAACGGCTTCGGCCAGGGTGTCGAGGGGCAGCAGTTGTTCGGGGCGCTTTTTCCGGGGAGGACACTCGCTGATGAAGACCGTCAGGGCGAGAGAACTTTCGCCGAGGTCGAAGCGGTGAGTCAGGCAGCGTTCGGGGATGGGAAGAGCAGGGGAGGATTTGTCGGCGGCCCGGACGCGCGAGAGCAGGGGCGCGAAGGCCGCACCAGCATCGGCCTGAAGAGCGGTCTTCAGCGCGGCGCTGAGAATGGTCTGGGTTTCGGCAAGAACAGCGGGTAATTCGCGTGCCTGGCCGGGGCGGTGCAAGGATTTCTGGCACAGGCCGGCGGCGGCATCGTTGCCGGCTTCGAGCAGGAAATCGAGCCAAAGCTGCTGGGAGACGAGAACGATGCCGGCCCAGGCCATCAAGGGCGCGGAGTTGCAAGCGGCGGGTGTGAGGACGGGCACAGGTTTGGCGGTGTTGAACCCCGATTCGAATAGCGCGCGCGCGAGGATCGCCGGAAAGTCCAGGCCGCAGAGTTCCGGCGACGAGCGGTCAGGTTCGCGACTGGCAGGAGCGGGCGCGGGGCGCGGGGAGTTGAGCGAAGCCTGCCGACGGCTGACGATTTCCCCGAGGAGATTGTACCGCTGGGCGAGGGTTTCGAGTTCCTCGATCTGGGCCTGAAGTTCGTTTTGGTACAGAATGGTGCGTTCCGCCACGCGCAGGCGGGCCATGAGTTCGGCGGGAATGACCGGCTTGGGAAGGTAATCGTCGGCACCGGCGTCCAGGCCGGCGACGATTTCGTCGCGGGACGTGAGAGCGCTGTGCATGATGAGGTAGGATCTCTGCTTGAAGTGGGCGGCGCGCAGGCGGGAGCAGACTTCGACGCCGCTCAGGCCGGGCATCATCCAGTCGAGAATCGCTATGCGTGGGGCGTCAGGGGACTGCAATGTATCCAAGGCGGAGGTCCCGTCCACGAAGGGAACTACCTCGTGGCCGGCTTTCCGCAGCAGTGACGACAGGACGTTTCGGCAAACCGCATCGTCATCGGCGATCAAAATTCTCATATTGCGCGGCCCGTGAGGACAAGCGCCGGCATATCTTGATCGGCAGGATGGGGTTGGGACTTAACTGTGTTTATAATCATGGGCCGTCAGAAAGGGGATCGCCATTCCATAAACCCAAAGATCAAATTAGTTGGAACGTTCACCGTCACGATGACCCAGTGACTCAAGCCCGCCACGAGTCAGATTCCCGAGAAGAGACGCTCGTTTCGCGGGAAGGTTCAGGCCGGTGATTCCCAGTGGCCGACGGCGCTGAATGCCGCGATTCTTTCTGGATGATGAAAGATAATCTAACCAAGCTGGTCTTCTGGGAGATGATCGCAAACGAATGGAGTTAGAAAAGCTAGACTTTCATAACTTGACGATAAATGGTGCTAAGATAGGCTGGCGCAACTATGGAAATGAATCTTGCTACAATTGAGATTGGAAGCCTGAAGAGGGCGATCGTGATTCGTGAACGGATTGATGTGCTGCAGCGTGAGTTGGAGGGAATCATAGGGACGCGGGCGGCGGCGGCATTCGCCGGAACCGGAAAGCGGCATACGATGAGCGCGGCGGGGCGGGCGCGGGTGGCGGCGGCGCAGAGGGCGCGGTGGGCGAAGTTAAAAGGGGCGGAAAGAAGCAGTTCGACGAAACGGAGACGGGTAATGTCGCCGGCGGCGCGGGCTAAGATCGCGGCAGCGGCGAAGAAGCGCTGGGCGAAGGCGAAGGCGGCGGGGAAGAAGTCGCTTTAAGAAGTTTTCAGCTTCGCGAGTTCAGTCGAGTGAGTGCGCGTGCTGCGGAGTGCGGAAGGCATCCCCTGGCTTTCGCGAATCCTTACCGGTCGAGGGATAGGGGGCGATCGGGAGGAAAATATCCTGTGCGTTTTCGGGCTGGGCGGGTGCTATTGTCTGGATATGACGCCCGACGGCGAACTGCTGCGCCGCTACGCGGAAAGCGCCTCCGAGGAGGCTTTCGGCGAGCTGGTGCGCCGGCATCTTGACCTGGTTTATTCGGCCGCGTTGCGGCAGTTGAACGGGGATGCGCACCTGGCGCAGGACGTGGCGCAGGCGGTATTCAATGATCTCGCGCGGAAGGCGGCCAGCCTGACGGATCGCGCAATGCTGGCTGGCTGGCTTTACACGAGCACCCACTATGCGGCTGCGAAAGCAGTGCGGACTGAGCAGCGCCGCCAGGCCCGGGAGCAGGAGGCCCAAGACATGCATGAATTACTCCGGGAGCCGGGGCCGAACCACGATTGGGAGTCCTTGCGGCCGCTGCTCGACGCGGCGATGCAGGAGTTGGGAGAGCCGGACCGGGAAATCATCCTGTTGCGTTATTTCCGGAACCAGGCTTATCCGGAGATAGGCGAGGCAACGGGATTGAGCGAGAACGCGGCGCGCATGCGGGCGGAACGGGCGCTGGATAAATTGCGGGTGACACTTTCGCGGCAGGGAGTAATCAGCGCCGCGGCGCTTTCGACGGCACTTTCCGTGAACGCAGTAACGGCCGCACCGGCGGGGCTGGCCGCAACCATCATCAGTGGCGCCACGCTGGCCGGGGCGGGCGCGACGAGCGGCGCCATTGCCGCTGCCACCAAGGCCCTCACCATGACAACACTTCAGAAAACTCTTTTCGCCGGCGTTGTGGCCATCGCGCTGGGCACCGGAATTTACGGGAGCGTCCAGACGTCACAGTTGCACCGGCGGAATGAACAGCTTCAACAGCAACAGTCCGTATTGACGGCGCAATTGCAGGAGGTGATGCGGGAACATGCCGATGCGACGAACCGCCTGGTGGCGCTGGCGCAGGAGAATCAAGAGTTGAGGTCGGAGCAGAAGCAGGGGGAACTTCTGAAATTGCGGGGCCAGGTGGGGGCGTTGCGGCGTTCCCTTTCGGATGCGTCGGCCAGCAATCGTCCATCGACCGGGATTGCGAAGATGATGAGCGACCCGGCGATGAGGGAATACATTCATCAAACCCAGATGAAGCTCATCAACGAGCGTTACGGTCCGTTGATGAGGGAGCTAAAACTCAGTCCTGAAGACGGCGCGAAGTTCGCCGATACAGTAGGCCAGATGTGGATGAAATACTCGGAGATGGGATCCAGGAGCACACAAGGCGACGGGAATCAGACGGACCTTGCGCAGATGGAGCAGGAGGTCAAAGCGGACGTGGAAACACTGGGCGACCAACTGAAATCGTTGTTGGGCGACACGGGGTTCAAGCGTTATGAGCAATTTACGATGCAAATTCCGGCGCAAACAGCGGTGAAGATGTTGAATGACCAGTTGGGGGACAACTCATTGAGTGAAGACCAGAACGCACGACTGGTGCAGATCGTGGCCGGGGAACCGTACGATTCGACGCATGGCATGGCGGGCGAGTTGGACAAGGCGTTCTTCGGTTCGCAGCAGGACATAGACAATCATCTGGAACAGGTCACGGAGAGCAATCGGCGCATCCTGGACCAGGCGGCTGGTGTGTTGAATCCACAGCAGTTGCAGACGTTTTCGAATGTGCTGAGCAACAGCTTCAACGCGCAGAAACTCCAGGGGATGGCGCTGACGCAGAAGAAATGATGGCGCGATCGCGGCAGGCAGAAATGCTCAACCGCGAATGCGCACGATTAACACGAATACCGAAACGGAATTAAGAAGCCGGAAGTCGGGAGCAAGGAGTTGAGAGCAAACACCGGAAGAAAATTAACCACGAATGTACACGAATAGACACGAATTAAATCGAAAGAATCCAGCCACCCCGAAGGCGTTCGGGGTAGGTTTGCGCGGATGGGATTGAGGCGAAGAATACGGGCGGTCGCGGTGGGCTGGATGACGGTTGAGAATCCACGGCTTTGAATTGACTCGCTTCGCTCGCACGGCTCCGCCGGTAATCACCGGCCCATGAATACATTCACGGTGGACGATAGACGCCGGGTTGACGGGGAGCGTTGCGGCAGGCGAGATATTGCAATTCTGCTACTCCACCAGTTGATGCTGGATGGCGTAGTGCATGAGTTCGGCGTTGTTGCGCATGCCCATTTTTTCGAGGATGCGGGTGCGGTAGGTGCTGATGGTTTTGACGCTGAGGGAAAGGTCGCGGGCGATTTCGCTGACGATCTTGCCGGAGGCGATGAGACGAAGCACCTGGTATTCGCGGTCGGAAAGGAGTTCCTGCGGAGGTTTCTGGCTGTCGCCGGAGAGATAAGTGGCAAGTTTTTCGGCGAGGTTGGAACTAACGTAACGGCCGCCGGCAAGGACCTTTTTGATGGCGCCGACGAGTTCGCCGGGGGCGCTTTCCTTGGTCATGTAACCCGAGGCGCCGCGTTTGAGGACGCGGACGGCGAACTGGTTTTCGGGGTGCATGCTGAGGACGAGGACAGGGAGTTTGGGCTTGGATTTGCGGATTTCGCGGAGGACCTCGAGGCCGCTGCGGCCAGGCATGGTGATGTCGAGGACGACGACGTCCCACTCCGATTTCCAGACCTGCGAGAGGGCTTCCTGGGCGTTGCGGGCCTCCCCGAAGGTGGCCCTCTTGAACTCATCGGCAAGGATTTGCTTCAAGCCGTGGCGTACGACGGCGTGATCGTCTGCGATCAGGATTTTCATATTGACGTTTGCGGGTCCGGGGCGCGGCGACGGAGGGGATGGAGATCACGACGCGCGTGCCCTCCCTGGGAGTTCCGCTGATGCGGACGGCGCCGCCGAGGAGGGCGGCGCGTTCCCGCATGCCGAGCAGCCCGATGGACTTGAAATTGGAAATCTGTCCGGGTGTGATGCCGCGGCCGTTGTCGCGGACCTCGAGCACGAGGGAGCCGGCCTCATCATAAAGATCGACGTCCACACGCGAAGCCCCGGCGTGGCGTATGACATTGGTGAGGGTTTCCTGGAAGATGCGGAAGAAGGCGGTGCAAAGTTCCTCGTCGAGGATCGTGCGGTTGAGCGAGTGGTTGAAGCTGCATTCGATGCCGGTGCGGGTTTGAAATTCGTTAGCCTGCCATTCGAGGGCGGCGACGAGGCCGAGGTGATCGAGGATGCCGGGGCGGAGTTCCGTGGAGATGCGGCGCACCGTCTTGATGGTTTCATCGATGTGGAGCGACATGCCGCGGGCTTTTTCGATGAGGGGGTTCAGATTGCGCGGGAGCTTGCCGGTGAGCCAGGCGAGATCGATTTTCAGGCCGGTGAGAGCCTGGCCGAGTTCATCGTGGACGGCGCGCGAGATGCGGATGCGTTCCTCCTCGCGGACGTGCTGGAGATACATGGAGAGCGCGCGGAGCTGCTCGTGCGACTGGCGGAGCTGCTCGACGGCGTGCTTGCGTTCGGCGCGTTCGCGGGCCTCGCGAAGCGCGCGATGGACGGCGGGGGCGAGGCGGGAGAGGCGCAATTTCAGGACGTAGTCGGTCGCTCCGTTCTTGAGGGTTTCGATGGCGACTTCCTCGCCCATGGTGCCGGTGACGAAAATGAACGGGACATCGGGGGCGTGGCGCTGGGCGACGGCGAGTGCGGTGTAGCCGTCGAAGCAGGGCAGGGCGTAGTCCGAGAGGATGACGTCCGGCGATTCGGCTTCGAGCGACTGGATGAAATCGTCATTGGTTTCGACGCGGCGGGAGACGAAAGCGAGGCCGTCCTTGCGCAGGGCGTGCTCGATCAACTCGGCGTCCGCCGGGTCATCCTCAACCATCAGGATGCGAATTTGTTTTTTCATACCAACACCACAGGCCGCGACACGGCCACATCACGGATTAGACCCCTCTGATTCCGGGTTGAGGATAGGGCGCGACTCTGAGTTCTGATATGCCAGAGACGAGGAAAGCGCCCGTTCAACCGGGGGCGTCGTCCCGAGTCTGGTCTGTCTGAAGATACGCGCGACCGGAGGTTTTGCAAGCGGCCGCGATTCCCACAGGAATCGCCCCGCAAAAAATGCGCAATAACGGGTTGCATGAATCACTTGCAAAATTTCAGCGCGACGCTTTGGCGGCGGGCAGGGAGAAATAGAAAGTTGCCCCGGCGCCGAGTGTTCCCTCCGCCCAGGTTCGGCCGGCGTGACGATGGATGATCCGGCGGACGTTGGCGAGGCCGAGGCCGGTGCCTTCGAATTCGGCGCTGCGATGGAGTCGCTGGAAAACGCCGAAGAGCTTGTCCATGTAGCGCGGATCGAAGCCGACGCCATTGTCGCGGATGAAGAATATGACTTCGCCGGAGGTTTGATTTGCGCCGATGTCGATGCGTGCGACCTCGCGGGTGCGGGTGTACTTCAGGGCATTGCCAATGAGATTGATGAGCACCTGGCGGAGGAGGTCGGGGTCGGCCTCGACGTCGGGCAATTTGCCGACCGACCACTCGACGCGGCGGTCCTGGAGGCCGCGCTGGGCGTGTTCCATGGCTTCGCGGACGGCTTTTTCGAGGCTGACAGGGCGGACATTGAGGCGCACGCGGGACATGCGGGAGAAGGCGAGCAGGTCGTCGATGAGCTTGCCCATCTGGCGGGCGGAATCGGCGATGGTCTGGAGGTGCTGGCGGTTGTCCTCATCCAGTTGCGAGGCGGCCGAGTCCTGGAGGATTTCGACGAAGCCATCGATATGGCGGAGGGGCGCGCGGAGATCGTGGGAGACGGAATAACTGAACGATTCCAATTCGCGGTTGGCGGCCTCGATCTGGGCGGTGCGTTCGGCGACGCGATGCTCGAGCTCGGTATTCCAGCGTTCGATTTCCTCCTCGTGGGTTTTGTAGCCGGTGAGATCGCGGGCGACGTTGAGGTATCCGAGGACATTTTCGGAGACTCCGCGCACGGCGGTGATGACCCAGTTGGTGTAGAAGCGGGAATTATTCTTGCGGACAAACCAGCCTTCGTAGCGGGCGCGATTTTCGCGGGCGGCGCGGTCGATGAGGCGCTCAGATTCGGGAGTGGCCGAATGATCGGGCGCAAAGAAGTCCTGCATATGGCGGCCGATGGCCTCCGCGGCAGAATAGCCGGTGAGCAGTTCGGCCCCGGCATTCCAGCTTGTGACGCGGCCCTCGGGATCGACCATGAAAATGGCGTAATCGGCCACGTTATTGACGGCGAGGCGGAGGATTTCGGGATCGGGCTTTCGGCCGGTGACATCGAGAGCGGAGAGGAGGATGACGGGCTTGCCGTTGGTGCCATGCCAGACGAGGGAAGCCGCGGAAACAACGACTTCGATGACGGCGCCGTCGCGGCGCAGCCAGGATTCCTCGGAAACCGGGGCGGGGCGGCCCTGCTCGAGGAGTCGGACGCGATCGCGGGCCTGTTGGTGAGCGTCGGGGTGGACGAAATCGAGAATGGGGCGGCCGATAAGGTCGGCGGAGGAATCGGCACCGAGGAGTTTGGTTCCCGCATCGTTGACAAAAAGGAGGCGGCTGCGGGCGTGGACAAGAATGGCGCAGGGGCAAAGGTCGACGAGCTGACGGTAGCGCTCTTCTTCACCGTTGGGCGTGTCCCCGGTGCGGGCTCGGCTGGTTCGCTTAATCTTCATCGGTTGCCGAAGGGGCAACGGCTGTCAGGAGGTGAAGTTATGGCAAGTGGGGGTCTGTTGCAGTGGGGTGAGAACCTGAGATGGGGAGCGGCGTGTGCCAGCGGGGCCATATCGCGAGCAGGCGAAGTAATGAGTCAGTTGGAACGATCGCCCTCACCCTGACCCAGTGGCTTCCCAAGCCCGCCACGAGCCAGTTTCCCGAAAAGGGACGTTCGCTTCGCGAAACGTGGTCCCGTTCCCGGGAGAGGGAACAGCTTAGCCCGGTTCGGGTCGACTTTCAGTTTTTGGTCATGGAGTCCACGCCGGACAGAAGGAAGATGGGAGAGAGGGAAAGAAGGGCGGTTGGTGGGGTCAGGCGCACAAATACGGTGTAACGCTTTCAAGATGGACTTAGGCCCAGGGTAGCCCTCGTGCCTCGGGCAACCCTTGGGCTGGAATGAGGAGAATCCTTACAGGATTCAGGAATGGCGCGAATGGCATCGCAGACATTTAAGAGCCCTTCTGAATGGCAGTCCGTTGCTTGATGGTGTTGGGTAAAATGACTTTCGAGCGTGGGGTCTTTTCTCCCGGAATGATTCTGGCATCACCCACTTACGGGAGGAGGGGGTGGCAAATACCGTTGAGCGGCGAATATGAGCTTGCTGAGAAACCGGGTGGCGCACGGGCGTACTCTAATCGGCATGTTCCATCTCTTGCACCATGTTTCTTGAAAATGAGACCACAGCGAAGCGCGCGGATGCCGCTTCCGGGAAAGCGCGCCCGCTGGACAACAAGGCCAAGGCAGGCGCGGGCCGCCGCAAACCGGGTCCGATTCCGCGCCGGGCGCAACGGAGCAGCGTGCCGCCGGCGTTCGCACAGCAGCGGCTCTGGTTCCTGGACCAGCTTCACCCGGGAAATGCGTTTTACAATTTTCCTACGGCGCTCCGGATGCGCGGGACGCTGGATCGCGACGCATTGTCGCACGCGTTGAATGCGATCGTGATGCGGCACGAGGCATTGCGGACGCGGTTTGTGAGTGTGGAAGGCAGCCCGGTGCAGATGGTGGACGATCCGACGCCGGTGGAACTGCCGATCGCGGACCTGGCGGGGTTGCCCGCGGCGGTGCGCGAAGCGGAAGCGCAGCGTCTGGCGGTGCTGGAGGCGGGACGTCCGTTTGACCTGGCAAAGGGGCCGATGCTGCGGGCATTGCTGGTCGCGCTCGGCCCGGAGGAGCACCTGCTGGTGCTGACGGTGCATCACATCGCAACCGACGCGTGGTCCATGGATGTTTTCGCGCGCGAGCTGGGAGCGTTTTACTCGGCGCGACTGGCGGCGAGGGCGGCTGAGTTGCCGGAACTGCCGATTCAATATGGCGATTTCGCGGTGTGGCAGCGGGACTGGCTGCAGGGCGAGGTTCTGGAGCGGCAACTCGATTACTGGAAGCAGCGGCTGGCGGGCGCGCCGCCGTCGCTGGATTTGCCGATGGACCGGGCGCGTCCGGCGGCGCCGAGATTCCGGGGTGGCAGTCACAGCCAGGCGTTGCCGATGCGACTGCATGACGGGTTGAAGCGATTGAGCCGGCAGGAGAAGGCAACCACGTTCATGGCATACCTGGCGGCGTTTCAGGTGCTGCTCAGCAGGTATTCGCGGCAGAAGGACATTTTGGTGGGCTCACCGATCGCGGGGCGGACGATGAAGGAGACGGAAAACCTGATAGGATTTTTCGTGAACACGCTGGTGATGCGCGCCGATCTTTCGGGCGAGCCGACGTTTCGGGAATTTCTGGGGCGCGTGGGTGAGTCGGCGTTCGGGGCATTTGCGCACCAGGACCTGCCGTTTGAAAAGCTGGTGGAGGAACTGCACCCGGAGCGAAACCCGGGCCAGGCGCCGTTGGTCCAGGTGATGTTCGCCTTCCAGAGCGCCGCCGCGCAGAAGCCCAGCTTGCCGGGGTTGCAGGTGGAGTCGGTGGAGATTGGCAACGGGGCGGCGAAGTTCGACCTCACGTTATTTTTGGAGGAGCGCGAGGACGGACCCATGACGATCTGGGAGTACAACGCGGATCTTTTTGACGGGACGACCATCGCGCGGATGGCGGGACACTTCGCGAATTTGCTGGAAGGAATTGTGGCGGACCCGGAGGGGCGGATCGGGCGCATTCCGCTGATGGGAGAGGCGGAGAGGCGGCGGGTATTGGTGGAATGGAACAGCACGGCAACGGAGTATCCGCGGGAGCGGTGCGTGCAGGAGTTGTTCGAGGAGCAGGCGGCGGCGAATCCGGCGGCGCTGGCAGTGACCTTTGGGGAGAGACATCTCACGTACGACGAACTCAATACGCGAGCGAACCAATTGGCGCATCGGCTGAGGCGGGCGGGCGTGAAGCCGGGGACCGCAGTGGCCATTTGCGTGGAGCGATCGCTGGAAATGGTGACGGGATTGCTGGGCGTGCTGAAGTCGGGAGGCGGTTATGCGGCGCTGGAAACGGGGCTGCCGAAGGCGCGGCTGGCGGGGATCCTGGAGGATTTGCAGGCGCCGGTGATCCTGACGCAAGAAAAGCTGGCCCCGCGATTGCGGGAGGCCGTCGAGGCCGCGGCGTTCGGTGACGGGCGCAAACCGGAGGTGTTCTGCCTGGATCGTGATTGGCGCGAACTGGCGCGGGAGGAGACGCGGAACCCGGCGTGTGTGACGCGGCCGGGGGACCTGGCGTACGTTTGTTTCACGTCGGGTTCGACCGGGCGGCCGAAGGGGGTTTGCGTGCCGCATCGGGGGGTGGTGCGATTGGTGCGGAACACGAATTACGTGAATTTCACGGCGGAGGATGTGCTTTTGCAAATTGCGCCGATTTCGTTTGATGCCTCGACGTTCGAAATCTGGGGCACGCTGTTGAACGGGGCGCGACTGGTGGTGTATCCGCCGCGCGCGCTGTCGTGCGCGGAGTTGGGGGAGGCCATCGTGAACAAGGGAGTGACGATCTTCTGGGTGACGAGCGGGCTGTTCAACCAGATGGCGGAGGAAAAGCCGGAATGCCTGCGCGGCGTGCGGCAGGTGATCACGGGCGGCGAGGTGTTGTCACTATCGCATGCGCGAAAAGTGCTGGCGCATCTGGGAGGCGGGAGTTTGTTGAACGTTTACGGGCCGACCGAGAACACGACATTCACGACGTACTTTCCGATTCCGGCGAATTTCGCCTCGGACGCGCCGGCGCCGATCGGGCGGCCGATTGCGAACTCGCACTGTTTTGTGGTGGACGAATATGGGGAACCGACCCCGACTGGAGTGCCGGGAGAATTGGTAGTGGGCGGGGACGGGCTGGCGATTGGATATTTGAACCGGCCGGAATTGACGGCGGAGAAATTCATTGCCAACCGGTTCAGCGATGATCCGGGGGCGCGGCTGTATCGCACGGGCGACCTGGCGCGGTGGCGGGAGGATGGGACATTGGAATTTTTGGGCAGGATGGATTTGCAGGTGAAGATCAGGGGTTTTCGGGTGGAGTTGGAGGAGATCGAGTCGGCGCTGCTGGCGCATCCGGCGGTGAAGGAGTGTGTCGTCACGGCGTGTGAGGAGGCGGGAGGAACGAAGCGATTGGCGGCGTATGTGGCGCCGAAGGGCGCGACGCCCGGCGCGGCGGAATTACGGGAGCATTTGCGGTCGCTGCTGCCGGATTACATGGTGCCGTCGGCGTTTGTGTTTTTGACGCGGCTGCCGCTGAAGGAAAACGGGAAGGTGGATCGGCGGGCATTGCCATCGCCGGACAGCAGCCGGCCGGATTCGGAGACCAAATATGTGGAGCCGCAGGATGAGCTGGAGCGGGAGATCGCGGCGTTGTGGGAATCGGTGCTGGGCGTGAGACCGATTGGGCGGGACGACAGGTTTTTTGATCTGGGCGGGCATTCGCTGATGGCCGTGCGTTTGCTGGCGCAGGTGGAGAAGCGGTTCGGGCGGACGCTGCCGGTGGCGGCGGTGTTCCAGCGGCCGACGGTGGGGGAGATGGCGGAATTGCTGCGGGACAGGAAGCGGTTGGAGCCGGGGTCGTCGGTGGTGGAAATCCAGCCGAAGGGGACGCGGCCGCCGTTGTTCCTGGTGCACGGCGTGGGCGGCGGGATGTTTTGGGGTTACACGAACCTGGCGCGGAGCCTGGGGACGAACCAGCCGTTGTATGCGTTGAAGTCGCGGGCGATGGACGGGGAAAAGGAATTTGCGAGCGTGGAGGAGATGGCGGCGCAGTACGTGGCGGATGTGCGGGGCGTGCAGCCGGAGGGGCCGTATCACCTGGGCGGATATTGCTTTGGCGGGAACGTAGCGTTCGAGATGGCGCGGCAACTGGAGGAGCAGGGGGAGAAGGTGGCGTTGCTGGCGGTGATGAACTGCGCGCCGCCGAACACGAGTTACGCGCGGGTGGACTGGGGAGCGGCGGGGACATTCAAGTTCATCAGGAATTTTGTTTATCTCCTGACGCGGTCGCTCAAATGGGGGCCGCAGCAGCGGCGGGAATTTTTGCGATGGAAGACGGCAATGCTGCGCCGGCGGGTGGTGCGGATGTTGAGATTGCCGCGGGAGGTGTCGGAGCAGATCGATGTGGACGATCTGGTGGATCTGTCGACCTTTCCGCAGGACCAGCGGGAGCTGTGGGAGACGCATATTCGGGCGCTGATTAAATTTTTTCCCAAGAAATATGGGGGGCGGGTGACGTTGTTCCGGAGCAAGGGGCATCCGATGTTTTGCTCGTTTGATCCGCAATATGGCTGGGGCGACCTGACGCGGGAGGTGAAGGTCCACGTGGTGCCAGGGGCGCATGAGAGCATTCTGGAGGAGCCGCATGTGCGGGTGCTGGCGAAATTGCTGGATGGATGCATGGAGACGGACGGGGGAAAGATCCAAGATCCAAGATCCAAGATCCAGGGAAGCTCCAAGATTCAAGATCCAAGATCGGACATACCACCTCTCACTAACCCCATCCCGGACTCCGTGGCGGAGAGGGGAAAAGAGATCGTGGACATGAGATCAGGTTTGGTGGAGAAGCATTACCATAGACCAGATTTCAGTTTATCGGAGGAGGTGCAGGGAGAGTTGGAATATCCCGGAGGGGGAGAACTTTGCGTTCATCAATTGTTTGAGGAGCAGGTGAGGCGGGGACCGGAGGCGATTGCGGCGGTGCTGGGGGATCGGCAGGTGAGCTATGCGGAGTTGAACCGGCGGGCGAATCGATTGGCGCATCATTTGAGAGCGCTGGGAGTGGGGCCGGATGTGGCGGTGGGGATTTGCACGGGGCGGTCGCTGGAGATGGTGGCGGGAGTGCTGGGAATACTGAAGGCGGGCGGGGCGTATGTGCCGCTCGATCCGGCGTATCCGCGCGAGCGGCTGGCGTTGATGGTGGAGAACGCGAGGGTGAAGGTGCTCGTCACGCGCCGGGAATTGGCGGGTGTGGCGCCGGGAGTTGAGCAGACGATCTGCCTGGACGAACCGCTGCCGGAAGGATTGGCCGAGGATAATCCGGATTCCGGCGTGACGCCGAAGAATCTTGCCTACGTGATTCACACGTCCGGTTCGACGGGAAAGCCGAAGGGCGTGGCGATGGAGCACAAGCCGCTGGCGAACCTGATTCAGTGGCAGCTTGGTGAATCCGGGATGGGGCGGGGCGACAAGACGCTGCAATTTGCGTCGCTGAGTTTCGACGTGTCGTTCCAGGAAATGTTTTCGACGTGGTGCAGCGGCGGAGTGCTGGTGCTGGTGGAGGAGGAAGTGCGGCGGGATGCGACGCGGCTGGCGGAATTGCTGCAGCGGGAGAGGGTGGGGCGGTTGTTCCTGCCGTTCGTCGCGCTGCATCAACTGGCGGAGGCGGTGGCGGAGGGAGCGCCGGCGCCGGAGGCATTGCGGGAGATTGTAACGGCGGGCGAACAATTGCGGACCACGCCGCGGATCAGGGAATTGTTCGCGAAGCTGGGGAATTGCACGTTGTGCAACCAGTATGGCCCATCGGAGACGCATGTGGCGACGGCGTTCATGCTCGCGGGCAGGCCGGAGGAATGGCCGGCGCTGCCGCCGATTGGGAAGGCGATTGCGAACACGCAGCTATATCTGCTGGATGAGAAACTTTCGCCGGCCGCGGAGGGCGAGGCGGGCGAATTGTATATCGGCGGTGACTGCCTGGCGCGGGGGTATTTGCATCAGCCGCAGATGACGGCGGAGCGGTTTGTGGCGGACCCATTTTGCGGGGAGGCGGGAGCGCGGATGTATAAGACGGGGGACCTTGTGCGGCGGCTGCCGGACGGCAACCTGGAATTTCTCGGGCGCGCGGATCACCAGGTGAAGATTCGCGGGTATCGCGTGGAATTGGGCGAGGTGGAGGCGGTGTTGGGGACGCATCCGGCGGTGCGGGAATGTGCGGTGGCGGCACGCGAGGAAGACTCGGGCGCGAAGCGATTGGTCGCTTACGTGGTGCGGCAGGCGGGACAGACGGTGGGCGTGCCGGAACTGCGGAAATTCCTGGCGGGCAAGCTGCCGGATTACATGACGCCGTCGGCGTGGGTGTGGCTGGAGTCGCTGCCGCTGACGCCGAGCGGCAAGGTGAATCGGCTGGCGCTGCCCGCGCCGGACCAGGAGCGGCCGGAACTGGACGAGAGCTTCGTTGCGCCGCGGAATGAGATGGAGGAAAAGCTGGCGGCCATCTGGCGGGAGGTGCTGGGGCTCAAACAGGTGGGAGTGCACGACGATTTCTTCGCGCTGGGCGGGCATTCGCTGGTGATAGCGCGAGTGATCTCGCGGGCGCGGGATGCGCTGAAGGTGGAACTGGCGGCGGCGAGCCTGTTTGAAAGGCCGACGATTGCGGGTTTGGCGGAGGGAATCGCGGCGGGACTCTGGGGGCGGGAGAAATTGCAGATTGCGCCAGCACTGGAGAAGCGGGAGCGCGGGAGCGAAGCGCCGCTGTCATTTGCGCAGCGGCGATTGTGGTTCATCGACCGGCTGGAGCCGGGGAGCGACGCGTATCATGTGCCAATGGCGATTCGGTTGCGCGGGAAATTGAATGTGGTGGCGCTGGAACGCAGCCTGGCGGAGATCGCGCGGCGGCATGAGGTGTTGCGGGCGAGAATTGCGGTGACGGACGGGAATCCGGTGCAGGTGATTGCGGCCGACGCCGGGGTGGTGCTGACGCGCGCCGATGTGCAGCCGGTGGAGCAGAGCGGGCGCGAATCGGAGGCGCGGAGGATCGTGGACGAGGAGGCGCAGCGGCCGTTTGACCTGGAACTCGGGCCGTTGTGGCGGTGCCGACTGGTGCAATTGGGCGCGGAGGACCACGTGTTGATCGTGGTGATGCACCACATTGTGTCGGATGGGTGGTCGCAGTCGGTGTTGCTCGAGGAATTGAACGGGCTTTACGAGGCGTTTGCGAGAGGCGGGCCGTGCACGTCGTTGCCGGTTTTGCCGGTGCAATATTCGGATTATGCAGAATGGCAGCAGCAATGGATGCAGGGAGCGGTGCTCGAGCGCGAGCTTGGGTATTGGAAACAAAGCCTGGCCGGGGCACCGGCCGCAATCGAACTGCCGCTGGACAACGCGGAAGGGAAGGCGGAATCGGCAGCCTGCGGGCAGGAGACCGTGAGATTGTCGGCGGAGTTGATGAGGTCGCTGGCGCAGCGGGGCCGGGAGGAGGGCGTGACGACGTTCATGCTCTTGATGGCAGCGCTGGCGATCACGATGCACAAATGGACGGAACAGGCGGACATGGTTCTGGGGACGGTGGTGGCGGGGCGCAATCGGCGCGAGACGGAGAATTTGATCGGATGCTTCATGAATTTCCTGCCATTGCGGGCGCATGTGACGCCTGAGCAGTCGGGACGCGACGTGCTGGCGCGGATGAAGAGGACCGTGCTGGAGGCGCAGGCGCACCAGGAGTGTCCGTTCGAGAGAATTGTGGAGGCGGTCAATCCGCAACGGCGGCTGTCGGAGAATCCGTTGTACAACGTGGCGCTGCTCCTGCAAAATCTGCCGGCGAGGATTTTGCCGTCGGCGGGGGCGTTGAAGTCGGATTGGTGGCGGGTGGATTCGCGGACGGCGTTGTTGGATTTGCGGTTTGTGGCGGAGGAAAGCGCCGAGGGGATGGAACTGACCTGCGAATACAAGGTGGGGCGGTTTGAGCCGGGGACAGTTCGCCAGTTACTTGCGGCGATGGAGCGGGTGCTTGGGGAGTTGGCGGCGGGGACGGGGAAGCGGGTGGCGGAATTGGGATGGCCGAAGGAGCTGGCGGCGCAGGCGGCGTCGGCGCGGGCGAGAGAGGACCGGCAGACGATTGCGGTGGCGGCGACCTTTACGGCTGAGCCGCTGGCCGACAGTTTGCGTTATTGGACGCGGGAGCTGGAAATTCCGGCGCGGATCGAATTTGCGCCCTACAACCAGGTGTTCCAGCAATTGCTCGACCCGACGAGCAAGCTGGCGGCCAATGCGCGCGGGTTGAATGTGATACTGCTGCGCTGGGAGGATTGGGAGCGATACGAGGGAGCGGAGGTGAACGGGAACGGGGCGGGACGGGGAGATCACGAGCGGTTGGAGCGGAACCTGGAGGAATTTGTGCGGGCGATGCGGGTGGCGGCGAACCGGGGCGCAATGCCGTGGCTGGTGTGCATCTGCCCGGCGGGACGGAGCGCGGCGTCGAACCCGATTCGTGGCGCGTTTTATCAGCGGGCGGAGATGCGATTGAGCACGGAACTGGAGCGCATCGGAGGCGTGCACCTGGTGACGGGCAAGGAATTGAACCGGCTCTACGGGGTGGCGGATTATTATGATCCGCGGAGCGAGGAACTGGGACAAATTCCGTACACGCCGGCGTTTTTTGCGGCATTGGGGACGATGGTGGCGCGGAAGTTTCATGCGTTGAAGCGGCCGATGTTCAAAGTGATCGTGGCGGACTGCGACCAGACGTTGTGGGCGGGGGTTTGCGGCGAGGACGGTCCGAAGGGGATTCTGCTTGATCCACCGCGGCGGGCGTTGCAGCAGTTTTTGCGATCGAAGCACGATGCGGGGATGCTGCTGTGCCTGTGCAGCAAGAACAACGAGGAGGAAGTGGCGCGCGTGTTCGAGCAACGGTGCGAGATGCCGCTGTCGCGCGAGCACCTGACGGCGTGGCGGATCAACTGGCGTCCGAAATCAGAGAATTTGAAATCGCTGGCGAAGCAACTGCGGCTGGGCCTGGACAGCTTCATCTTCATTGACGACAACCCGGTGGAGTGCGCGGAAGTGGAGGCGAATTGTCCCGAGGTGCTGGTGCTGCAGCTACCCGAGGCGCCGGAATTGATTCCGCAATTTTTGCGGCACTGCTGGGCGTTCGACCAGTTGAAGACGTCGGCGGAGGACCGCCAGCGGACGGCGATGTACCAGCAGGAACAGCGGCGGGAGGAATTCCGGGAGGGGACGGGGAACCTGGCGGAATTCCTGGCTGGGCTGGACTTGAAAGTGAACGTGGCGACGATGTCGGAGAGCCAGGTGACGCGGGTGGCGCAACTGACGCAGCGGACGAACCAGTTCAACTTCAGCACGCGGCGGCGGACCGAGGGAGAGTTGCAGGCGCTGGTGCGCGGTGGAAAGCACGAGGTGCTGACCGTGTCGGTGAGCGACCGGTTTGGAGATTACGGGCTGGTGGGGGTGATGATTTGCGAAGCGGCGGGCAGGGCGTTGACCGTGGACACGTTCCTGCTCAGTTGCCGCGTGTTGGGGCGCGGAGTGGAGCACCAGATGCTGGCGCGATTGGGCACGCTGGCTTTGCGCCAGGGGCGGGAGATGATCGATCTGCACTTTGTGCCGTCGGGTGTGAACCAGCCGGCATTCAATTTCCTAGACGGCACCGTGGCGCAGCATCGGCAGAGCCTGGGCGGCGGATATGTGTATCGCGTGCCGGCGGAATCGGTGGTGGGATTGCGTTGGGAACCGCCGCAGGACGCGCCGACACGGGAGGCTGGCGCCGATCGTAAGGAGACGGCAAAGGAAGCGGCGGCCGGTCGGAGGCGTCCGAAGTTTTCCCGGTATCGGCAGATTGCGCTTGAGGCGAATGATCCGAACCGGATTTTGCGGGCGATAGAGGAGCAGTTACGTCCGCGCGGCGGCAACGCCGGAAGCTATGTGGCGCCGCGGACGGAGACGGAGGAGATGCTGTGCCGGCTCTGGCAAAGCCTGCTGCGCGTGGAGCGGGTGGGAATCCGGGATAATTTCTTCGAGCTGGGCGGGCATTCGCTGCTGGCAGTGAGGCTGTTCGCCGAAGTGGAGAAGCTGACCGGGAAGAAGCTGCCGCTCGTGACGTTGTTTCAGCATTCGACGGTGGAGCAACTGGCATTGATGATCGAGCAGAGGTCGGGGGCGGTGCGGTCGTCACTGGTGGCGATCCAGGCGCACGGGACGCGACCGCCGTTGTTCCTGATCCACGGCGCGGGAGGCGACGTGCTGTGGGGGTACGCGAACCTGGCGGAGCAACTGGGATCGGAGCAGCCGGTTTATGGGATCAAGTCCCGCGCACTGAACGGGGCGGAGGAATTTTCCCGATTGGAGGACATGGCGACGTATTACATCGGGCAAATCCGGCGGTTGCAGAAGGAGGGGCCGTATTACCTCGGTGGTTATTGTTTCGGCGGGAACGTGGCGTACGAGATGGCACGGCAACTGGTGTCGTCGGGCGAGCAGGTGGCGTTGCTGGCGATGCTGGACAGCGCGCCGTCGAACTGCGGTTACGAGCAGATGCGCTGGTGGCGGCCGGATTTTGCGGTGAAGTTTGGGATCAACACGTATTACTGGCTGGACGATTTCCTGCACACGACGCGCCGCGAACAGCGGGAGTTCATCGCGCGCAAACTGCGCATCTGGGGCCGGAAGGCGTTGCGGAAGCTGTTCGGTGCGCGCGGGGAGCCGGCGCAGGTGGACCTCGAGGAGGTCATCGACCTTTCGCGATTTCCGGCGCACGAATTGCGGTTGTGGCAGCTCCATCTCAACGCGCTGGCGGCGCATGTGTCGCGACCGTATCCGGGGAAGGTGACGTTATTCCGGACGCGCGGGCAGCCGGTGTTCTGCTCGCTGGAGGAGGATTTTGGCTGGGGCCGGCTGGTGTCGGGCGGAGTGGACATCCGGCTGGTGCCGGGGTCGCACGAGAGCATATTCATGGAGCCGGCGGTGCGGCAACTTGCGGAGGAGTTGCGGGCCTGCCTGGAGGAAAAAGCGGAGGAACAGAAAGGGGAACAGGAGGCGATCGCCACGATATGAGACTGTTGCGTTTCTTCTGCCGGAGCTGCCGGCAAATGATTGCCTTCACAACCGCGACAGCCCTGTTCAGCGGCGCATGCAATGCGGGATTGATCGCCGTCATCAATGCGAAATTGAACCATGCCCGTCCGGCGGTGGGATTGCTGGCGGCGTGTTTCGGGGCGTTGATGGCGGGCAAGCTGATCAGCAGTTATGTGTCGCAGGTGTTCCTGGTGCGGTACGCGCAGGGGGCGGCGAGTGAATTACGGCGCGACCTGGTGCGGCGCATCCTGGGCGTGCCGCTGCGGCAGTTGGAGGAGATTGGCGCGGCGTCGATTTTGGTCTCACTGACGGACGACGTATCGAACATCACGCAGGCGCTGCTGGCATTTCCGATCATCACGGTGAACGCGGCGATCCTGCTGGGCGGCGCGGCGTACCTGGGCTGGCTCTCGTGGCAGGCGCTGCTGGGAGTGATGGGATTGATCGTGGTGGGCGCGGTGAGTTATCGGCTGCTGATGCGGAGCGCGCTGCACCGGCTGGACCTGGCGCGGGCGGAGGAGGACCAGTTGTTCGGGCAATTCCGCGCGCTGACGGAGGGCATCAAGGAGCTGAAACTGCACCGGGAGCGGAGGTCGGTGTTTTTGGAGCAACAGGTGCAGGAGACGACCGAGAAATTCGCGGAGCACAATGTGGAGGCGGAGAAGCGGTTTGTGGTGGCGCAGAACTGGAGTCATTTTCTGTTCTACCTGCTGGTGGGACTGGTGTTGTTCGGTTTGCCGGCGGTGAAACAGGTGAGCGCGACCACACTGAGCGGGTATGTGCTGACGATCCTATATTTGATGGGGCCCTTGGCGGGAGTGATGAGCAGCTTCTCGCTGTTCGGCCGGGCGAGCGTGGCGCTGCGGCGGGTGGAGCGCCTGGGAGTGAGCCTGGCGGCGAGTCCGCAGGAGGCGCAATCCGGGTCGCGGCCGGCGGCGGAATCGTTCGAGCGGCTGGAACTGAGAGGGGTGACGCATTCGTATCATCACGAGCGGGACGACAGCCATTTTGTGCTGGGGCCGATGAGCCTGAGCTTCGCGGCGGGGGAATTGGTTTTCATTGTGGGGGGCAATGGGAGCGGGAAGTCGACGCTGGCCAAGATCATCACGGGACTTTACATGCCGGAGGCGGGGGAGATCCGATTGAACGGAAGGCGGATTGATGACCAGAATCGGGATGATTACAGGCAGATGTTCTCGGCGGTGTTTTCGGATTTTTATCTGTTCGAGAGGTTGCTGGGGCTGAGCAATCCGGACCTGGACGCGCAGGCGCAGGAATACCTGCAACTGCTGCACCTCGATCACAAGGTGAAGGTGAAAGGCGGGGCGTTGTCGACGACGGCGCTGTCGCAGGGGCAGCGGAAGCGGCTGGCGTTGCTAACGGCGTATCTGGAGGATCGGCCGTTGTATGTGTTTGACGAGTGGGCGTCGGACCAGGACCCGCAGTTCAAGGCGGTGTTTTACACGCAGTTGTTGCCGGAGTTGAAGTCGCGGGGGAAGACGGTGCTGGTGATCACGCACGATGACAAATATTTTCACCTGGCGGACCGGCTGGTGAAACTGGATTACGGGAAGCTGGAGGAGGCGGAGGCGGGGGTTTTCAACCACGAATTAACACGAATAGACACGAATAATGGAGATGGGAAGGGGGAAGACGCGAATTGCGCGAATTGACGCGAAATGGAAGCTGAATTTTTAACCGCGGATTGCGCGGAGGGCACGGATGCGGAATGGGAATAGCCGTAGGTGGACTCGGATGGATTTCAACCACGAATTAACACGAATTAACACCGAATAATGGGATGGGGAAGAGGACATCGAGTTGGCTATGAAGGTCGTGCAGGGGAGAATTTGAACTTTGCGGGGTGGTGTGCTAAGAGGGAGGCGTTGGCTGCTGATGGGTTGGCGCCAGGACTGAAACAATAAGAGTCCAGCGTATGCCGGAGGCGGCCGGCGGAGGTGGTCCATGATCGCGCACACCGATCGGGTATTTTCATGACTTCCTGCCATGCTCATTGACATTGTGTGTTGCGTGTTGCCCTTCGACGTGCTCAGGGCAGGCGTGTTGCGGGCTCCGGAATGCGCGATCGGGAGCGCTCGCGGGTATGCCACCTCTTTGGCTGGCGGAACCCGCGGGCGTTTCGGGGACAGCCTTGCGTGATGGACCGTCGACTTACTTTGGCTATCGTCCGTGGTTCCGCCGGGATGAGATTCCACCCATTGGACATGAGGATAGGCTAAGCCGGCTGAAAGCCGGCGCTCCGTTCCGGATGCCAGTGCGTGGATCGATGCGATAGGTGCGATCACCCCCAATAGCTGCGACGTTAGCTGCGACGGCGGGTTGGAGCAAGGGGATGGAAACCAGCGGGTTGGAAAAAGTGGGGAGGGGTAAGCGCAGGTAATCGCAGATAAAAAGATGCGTGAGGGGTGGTGATCGGCGAATTTGGGCGAGTGATCTGGAGATGTGGGGGTTACACGGGAGTTTGGGGTGGTTTCCACTGTTTCCGATAATCGTGTTGCGTGGTGCCCTTCGACGGGCTCAGGGGGAGCCGTGTTGCGTGTTGGTGTGCCGACTTGCTCGTTTGCCCGGTTGGTAATCGAAAGCGGAAGCAAGCTTCCGCATCTCTGAAAGCGCGAATGAGTGAACGCCTGGGCTTGCGTAAGTCGCAGAACGTGAGAAATGGGCGGGTGTTGGAAATGAAGAGGTTGCGATGGGGGCGGGAGCTGTGCGCAGCTAATCGCAGCTATTGGGATTCGTGGGGAGCGGAGCGGCGAACGGGTTATTGGAGTTGGAGGAGATAGAACTGGCGGGGGGTGGTTGGGGAAATGGTGTTGGTGAAGGTGAAGTTGCCGGAAGCATCGAAGGAGTTGGTGGCGATGCGAGTCCAGTTGGAGAGCGGGAGCGAGATGTTGGTCGAGGAGAGGACGTAGTAGGTCCAGGAGAGCGGGCCGTTGGCGCCGCTGAAAGAGAGTTTCGAGTTGGATAAACCGGACGTGACGATCACGGGCGGAGTGGAGGGAGCAGGGGTGATCTTGAGGTCGACGCGTTTCTGGGCTGAGTTGTCGACGAGCAGCGCTCGGTAACCGGCGGGCGGAGGCAAGAGGGAAAGATTGGCGGCGACCGAGCCAGTGAGAGTGCCATAAGACATCAAGGGAAAAACCGCGAGGCCAGAGAGGTTCTTCACGGAGTCGATGGATACGGAATTCACGCCGAGCAGGGTCAAGGTTGACGCGTTGAGGTTGGTTACGGGGGACGAACCGTCGAGGTTGAAGTGCAGGGCGGAGGCGGCGGTATTGAAAGTTGTGAGCGGCGCGGAGGGCGTGCCGGCGGCGTTGGTGATGATCAGGGTCCCTCCGGTGAGGGCGACGGCGGAGGTTCCGCCACCGGCGACGATGCCGGCTGCCTGGACGGTTCCGCTGTTGATGTTGAGCGTGCCCTGGCCTTTGGTGGTGGTGTTGGTGGTGGGCACGGCGGAGGAGAGGGTGAGCGCGCCGTTGACGGTGAGATTGGCGGAGCCGTTGACGTTGATGGTACCGATGGCCTGACTGTTGGAGCCGCTGGGGTAAAGGAAACCGACGGCGATGGTGTTGGCGTTGATGGTACCGGTGTCGAAGGTGAGAACGCCCGAGCTGCCGACGGAACCGGCATTGCCTTCGCGTCCGCGGCCGACGCAGAGATAATTGATGAGGGCATCCACGCTGCCGCCCGAGAAATCATTGGTGGAAGGAGCATTGTTCGATTGCGCGCCGGCCGAGCCGTCGCCGACCACGTAAACCCCGACCCGGCTGGACGAGCCATTGGTGCCGCGGATGAAGGCGGCAGCGCCCTGGCCCAGGATGGAGGGATTGAAAGCAACGAGGTCGTTGCTATCACCGCGGCCGAGGGTGGCGTAATCGAAGAAGAGGGCGTTGGTGAGGCCGAGATACAACTGGCTGCCGAGGCCGAAAGCGGAGGCGTTATGGCCGATGTAGAGGGCCGGGTTGCCGGCAAAGGGACTGACACCGTCGGCGCCCGTGGTGGTATAGCCGGCGCTGGTGAGGGTAATGAGGTTGGTGGCGGCGAGATAGCAGATGCCACTGGCGTGATGAGCGGGGCTGCCGCCTTCAATGCCAAGCCGAATCTGTGTGCCGTTCATCGTGAGGGTATCGAGGCCGGAGAGATCGAGAATGGCATCGTGAGCGCCGGAACTGTTGGAATCGGAACTGACGGTGAAACTGCCTCCGCTGACGGCGAGCGTGGCGCCTGCGCCGCTGATGGTGAGACTGGTGATATTATTTGCGCCGAAATCAAAGCCGGTGGAACCGCCGACCTGGAGATTGTTCGTCACCGTGAGAGTTGAGCCCGATGCGATGCCGATATTCTGGAAGTTCTGGCTGGTATTGGCGGCGTTGGCGAGGTTGGTGAGCGAGCCGATAGTGAAGTCGGTATCGGCGAGGGTGTTGACATTGGGACCGATCACGACGCCCGAGCCAGGGAAGGTGAGGGCGGAAGTGGAGACGGCGTCGATGTTGGTAAAGAGGACGCTATTGGAAGGTCCGGGCGGGCCGTATCCGCCGACGGTGATATTGGTCCAGTTGAGGGGCGTGGACCAGTTTTGATCGGAAGCGGCGCCGGTCCAAAGGAGAGTGCCGGGGTTGGCGAGCGCGCCGACGGCGAGTACGACTGAAGAACTGGCGAGATTGGTTCCGTTGGTGCCGGTGAGCGTGAGCGTGTAGCTGCCCGGCGGAGTATTGCCGGCCGTGTTGACCGTGAGCGTCGAAGAGCCGCTGCCGCTGAGCGAGGGCGGAACGAAAGCGGCGGTGGTGTTTGCGGGGAGCCCGGAGACGCCGAGAGTCACACTGCCGCTGAACGTATTATTCGTCGTGACCGTGACGGTGTAGTTGGTGGAAGCGCCGCTGAAGACGAACTGGGTTTGGGGGCTGGCCGACAGCGCGAAAGTGCCGGACGAGGCGGAGACCAGCGCGCCGAGATTGAACTGCTGATTGGCGGCGCCATTGGGGTTTTGCTGGTCGAGTTGAGTGCCGGGCGAGAGACTTGCGCCGGGGACGTCGAGGTAGAGGCCGCTGAGGCGATTGACGAGATTGTAGAGGCCGTTGCCGGCGGAACGCGGCTGCCAATCGGCGGCGCCGCCCGAGACGTAGGAAGCTTGAATCATGAGCGCGCCGGGGGAGGTGGAACTTCCCTGAACTGTCAGGGCGAGACCGCTGTCCGCGTTCAGGACTTTGTAATAGCCGCTGTCGACAGGGATCAATTTCCAGCCATCGCTGCCGAGTCCGTCGGCGGCGCCGGTGACCACAGCCGCACCACTGGAGGTGGAGTCGCTTTGGACGCGCATATCGAGGCCACTGTTACTGTCCTGGACCTGGGAATTCGTAAAGGAAGGGGAGTTGAAGAAGGCCTCGCTGCCGCTGGTGGTGATGGCGGTGGAGTTGCCGGAGAGAAAGGTCTGGGAGTAGTAGTTTTGGACGCCAACGGGGTCGCCTTCGATGCCGTCACCGGTGCTATTGAGGCCGATGTTGTTGAAGAAGAAATTGTGCGAGGTGGTGGTGTTGGTGCCGGTGGAGCCGCTGCGGATGCAATTGTTGCCCGTGTAGCAGGTGTTAAAGGCCATGGTGTTGTACTGCGTGGGGCTGCCGGGCTCGGCATTGTTGTAGCAGTTCAGATCGCGGCCGTCGCCGTTGCAAATGTTGCCGATGGCGACGTCATAGGTGTCGCGCTGCTCGAAGAAGACGCCGTAACGGACGAGATTGTGGCAGTTGTTGAATTTGACCACTGCGCCGCTGGTGCCGGAATCGCAATCGACGCCGTCCTCGTTGACATTGCTGACGTCGTTGTCCGAGTAGACCGCGCGGACACCGGAGAGCTGGGACCAGACGCCGCGGGCAGCGCCGCCGTTGATGATGCAGCGCGTGACGATGTAGGGCGCGGAGCCGCCGCTGAAATGGATGACATCGGAGCCGCCGACGCGCGGGTTGTCGGGGCCGAAATTGCGGAGCGTGACGGCATCGATCTGGATCATGGAACAACTGGAGATGGAGATGCCGTTGTTGCCGGTGAGACCGCCACCGTCGATGATGCCGCCGGAGATGGAGATGTATTTGGCGGAATTGGTGGCGATGATGGCGGCGCTGGCGCCGGTGGAGGAATTGATCTGAATGGTGCCGCCGAGGAGGATGCAGGTGTCGGAGTAAAGCGTGAGCGGCGAGGCGCCGACGGTGTAGGTGCCGGGGAGATGCAGGACGATGACGTTGTTGGGATTGGCGGAACGTGCGGAGTTGTACTGGCTCTGGACGCTGTCGATGGTGGTGGAATTGATGGTGAGGTCGGTGCGGCCAAGACCGTTGACGATCGTGGTGTTGTGCTGGTCATTGGTGAGCGGCGGATAGAAGTAGTTCTGGCTGGAGGCGCTGAGGGCGGTCTTGTAGGCGACCACGTTGTTGCCGGAACCGCCGCTGGTGAAGTTGGCGGCATTGCCGGAGGTGAAAAGGTTGTCAATGAAATGGTTGCCCGAGCCGGTGGAATTGATGCCGGTGGTGGTGTTGGCGCCGAGCGCATTGGAGACGAACATTGTGTTCGAACCGGCGGCGAGAATGCCGGTGCCGTTGGAATTGCAGGTGTTGTTGACGACGGAGTTTTCGTTTCCGGTGTTGATGTCGATGCCGGTGGTGTTGAACTCGCAGGTGTTGTTGGCGACCGTGCAGTAAGAGGCGTTGGAAAGCCAGATGCCGACGAGATTGTTGTGGCAGTTGTTGTCGACGACGAGTGTCTGGGTGGAGTTCTGGATGCTGATGCCGGCGTGGAGCGGGCTGCCCGAGGCGTCGCAGCGGGTGACGGTCATTTCGTTATCGAAGGTCGTCGAGCCGTTGCCCTGAAGGAGGATGCAATCGAGGCCGCAATTCTGGACGATCACCTTGTCCACGTTCACACGGGCGGCCGAGGTGGCGAGGATGCCGTTGATCGAAGCGCCCGCCCCATTGAGCGTGCCGCCGGAGATGGAGACATTCGTCGAACCGGAGGTGATCTGAATCAGCGGAACTGTGACCGAGGAGGACGCGGCTTGAATGGTCGCGCTGGAGGCAAGAAGACATTCCTGGGAGCCGAGCGTGAGACTGGCGGTGGAGACGGTGTAGATGGCGCCTTTGAGGAGATGGATGACGAGAATGGAATTGGGATTCGCCGAGCGCGCATTATTGATGGAGGCCTGGAGCGTGGCGATGGAGCCGGAGACGTCGGTGACATTGACGATGCTGTCGCCCGAGGGGTTTTGGATGAAGGCGCTGTTCGGCACGGTGTAGAGCATGCGTCCGGCGCCTTGTCCGGCGGAGGCGGCTGGGGGCGAGAGCAGCAGAAGGGCGAGTCCGAACGTGGGCAAGGTACGGCAGAGGGTCTGTGACAGCATATGGCGGCGTATTGTTATGAATATTAGCAGGAAATGGCATTTTTGTTACCAAGAATCTGGCGAAAAATTGCGTACGTAATTCTCCTGACAACAACGTGGTCCGCCCGAAAAGGACCTGTTTTTGTAACGAATTGGTGACAACGGGCGGGTTTACTTGACGGGGCGGCGGGAGGATTGCGAATTTCGGGCCGACATTTATGAGATTGAGCTTTAATGGGAGATTGATGGCGGGAATGGCAGCGGTCGGAACGGTTGCCCTGATGTTCGTACGCCAATGCGGCGCGGAATCCGCGGCCACGGCCAAAGCGGCAGCGCCAAGTGCGGGCTTTGTGTGGCGGGCACAGCGATTCAGTGTGATGAAGGGGTTGGGAGTGTTTGATCGCGACGGCGAGAAGTTGGGAAGGATCGACGATGTGGTGGCGGATGTGGGCAGCGGCCGGGTGCTTTGCGCGCGAGTGGCGCCGGCACGTGTGTATGGGGATTTTCATGTGCTGATTCCTGCCGAGTGCTTCGCGGCGAGCGAAGTGACGGGGGCCGTGCTGGGCTGTGCGCAAACGAACCTGCTGGGCGCGCCGCGACTGGGGAATGCGGTCACGAATTCGGACGCGATCGCCAAGGCGGTGACGGAGGCGTATGCGTATTTCGGGCAGGGATGTCCCGACGTAACCAACACGTCCGCCGCGGTAGTGCGGTGCAGTCAATTGACGAGCGCGCCGATTCAGGATCGGGCGGGGCATGATTTCGGGAAGGTGAGCGATTTGATGGTGGACCTGGCGGGCGGGCGGTTGTTCTTTGTGGTTGGATTTTTGGATGGGCCGAGCGGGGGATTGTATGCGGCGCCGCCGACCGCGCTGAACTGGGATTGCGCGAAAGGGCGATTGGTGCTGGGCAACGTCGAGCCGAAGGCGGTGTATGCCTCTGAGGGGCGGGAATTCATCTGGAGCGAAATGGCGAATCCAGCCTGGGCAGGCGAGACCTACCGGCGTTACGGGCGGGAAGCGGAGTTTGGATGGGCCGGAGTGGCGAGCGGACCGGTGATGGCGGAAGGGCAGGCGGAGTCGGAGAATTTGTTTGCACCCGTCATGGACAGCGACGTGACGGTGAGGATGGTGAAGCCGGTGATGCGTTCGGATGGGGAGATGACGCGGGATTTGCTGGCGGCGGTGATGCGCGAAAGGTTGGACGGCGAGAATTTGAAGATCATGGCAAACGGCGGGCGGATGAGCCTATCGGGACGCGTGAAGGATGCGGAGACGAAGGCACGGTTGGCAGCGCTGGCGGAGGGGATTGCGGGCAGGGGAGCGGTGGACAATGAACTAGAGGTGGAGCAGTAATCGGCGGTGATTTGTCAAAGGAGACTTGTTCCGCAATGCTTTGAGATTGAGTGGGTTGCGATCGTGATTTCTCAATCCTAATCAGGCATGGTGGCTGCTGTTGTAGGACGCAGTGGCATCGAACAGCCCGGAAAGGTAACATGAAAAAGACCGTGCTGGTTGCCCTCGCAGCTGTTGTTGCGCTTGCCTTAGGAGCCAAGGCTCAAGCGTCCGAGACCGCAACCGTAAACTCAAACAAGTCCGCCTGTGTCAGCAGCGGCACTCCCGAAGCTGACAAGGAAATCAGCCGTAAAATCCTCATCGCGCTGGTCCGTCTCGACGCCGACCACGCCAATGCGTATCGCGACATCAAGATCGTGAGCGTCAACGGCCAGGTCACGTTGAAGGGACGCATCAAGAACGACAAGCTCAAGTCTACCGTTCACATGGCCGCCGTGAGCGTGGTGGGCGCTGACAATGTGACCGACCAGATCGTGGCGAAGAAGTAGCCGCCGACGAGGCGCTTCAGAAATTTCCCGAACTGTTTGACAAGCGGAGCGCTGACGGTTTTTATTTTGTGGTGCAGTTAGTGCGCGCGAGTTCGGCAGGCGCGGCGATGGGATGGGTCGTCGGGGCGCTAGTGTCTCTGTCGGCGACCCTGGCAGCCGCGCAATCACAACCGGCCGAAACGGCGGGCTCCAATACACTTCCCAAGCTCGAACTCAAAGCGGCGTATCCTGGTTTGAAGCTGCCGTTGCCCTTGTGGCTGGGCGCGCCGCCGGATGGTTCGAAGCGGTTCTTCGCGATGGGACAGGACGGACGCGTGTGGATACTACCCTCGGACCGCGAGTCGAAGGAGGCCAAGGTATTCCTCGACATCGTGGACCGCAAGCCGCACGAACAATACGAGGAAGGTTTGATCGGGCTGGCCTTTCATCCGCAGTTCAAGAGCAACGGGAAGTTTTACATCTTCTACAACCAGCAGTTTCCCAAGCGCAGTGTCCTGAGCGAGATGCAGGTGAGCGCGTCGGACCCGGACAAGGCCGACCTCGCGACGGAGCGCGTGCTGCTGGAGATTCCGAAACCTTACTGGAACCACAACGCGGGCTGCCTGCAGTTTGGCCCGGATGGCTACCTTTATGTGGCGGTGGGCGACGGCGGGCAGAACGGCGACCCGCACAACTTCGGCCAGAGCCTGCATGTGATCTACGGGAAGATTTTGCGCATCGACGTTAACAGCCGCGCGGGTCGGGTGCCATATGGAATTCCGAAGGACAATCCGTTCGTCGGCAACGTCGACTCCGACTTGCGCCCCGAGACGTGGGCTTACGGATTGCGCAATCCGTGGCGGTTCAGCTTCGATCGGCAGACCGGGGACCTGTGGGTGGGCGACGTGGGCCAGGACAAATGGGAGGAGATTGATTTCGTCGTGAAGGGCGGCAATTACGGCTGGAGCGATTGGGAGGGCTTTCATCAATTCCGCGAGAAACCGCTGGGGAAGGATTGGATTGAACCGGTGATCGAGTACGCGCACAACCCGGCGCTCGCGAAGGAAGGCAGGTTCCCGAACCACAGCGTCGGTTCATCGGTGATCGGCGGCTATGTTTATCGCGGGCACAAGCTCCCGAAACTGTCCGGCGTTTATGTTTACGCGGATTACGTGGTGGGAACGGTGTGGGGGCTGCGCTACGAAGGGGGGAAGCTGACCGCGGACGGCACGCTGGTGAAGAGCAACCCGACGCGGCCGATCACCAGCTTCGGCGAGGACGCCGATGGCGAACTCTACGTGACAGCCTTCGACGGGAGGATTTACGAGTTCGTCGAACCCGCGCCCAAACCCGACGCGCCCAGGTAGCGCCTGCCTCAGCCCGGATACTTGCCGGAAATGTAGTCCTGCATCTGGTTCAATGCCTGCGACTGCGCGGAGATGATCCAATTCACGAGGTCGCCGATCGAGATGATTCCCACCACTCTATCGACATCGAGCACGGGCAGGTGCCGCACGCGATGTTCCGTCATCATGCGCATGCATTCCTCCACCGTCTCGTCCGGGCCCACGGAAATGACCGGCGTGGAAATGATGTCGCGGACCGGCGTTTCCCTGGAGGACTTTCCCTTGAGGATGACCTTGCGGGTGTAGTCGCGCTCGGAGAAGACGCCGATCAACCGGCCGCCGCGCATGACGAGCAGCGCGCCGATGTTTTTAGCAGCCAGCAATTCGATGGCCTCGTAAACCGTGGCATCGGGGTCAATGGACCAGATGTCCGGGCGTTTTCCCTTCAGGATGGAATCGATGGTTCCGATGATGTGCATGGGCGCGTCTTTCGTTAGGCATGGAGAGGAACAGTTCGGCAGGTGATGGCTACACCGGAGCCCCGGCATCCCAATTTTCCCCAGGCGCTGTTGTGCTGATTCATAAGCTGAACTGGTGAGGTGTGTTGCCTTAAATTAAGCCCAATTCTGACCCGCTGTAAAGCCCCACTTCACGACCCGTCCACGCGAGTCTTCCTCCAATCGAAATCGCAAGCTACCCCGCCCGCCCGGCCAGTTCGCGCTCCGTCTTCAATCGCAACTGCCCGCACGCCGCATCGATGTCATGTCCCTTCTCGCGGCGCAATGTCGCGCTCACCTTCCGTTTCTCGAGCGCGGCCAGGAATGTCTCCTGTGCGTCCTCGCCCGGACGCCGCCACTCCAGTCCCTCCACCTGATTGTAGGGAATCAAGTTCACCTTCGCGTGCAGCCGCTTGGCCAGATCCGCCAGCGGCGGCGCCAGTTCCGGTGAATCATTCACGCCCGCGATCAAAATATACTCCAGCGTGATCATGCGCTCCTTGCGCTTCTGGTAATACTCACACGCGCCCACCAACTCCGCCAGCGGATACTTTCGGTTCACCGGCATGATGCGGTTGCGCACCTCGTCGGTCGCCCCGTGCAGCGAGATCGCCAGCCGGAATTGCAATGGATCATCCGCCAGCTTGCGGATTTGCGGCGCGAGCCCGCTCGTGGAAATCGTGATCTTGCGCGCCCCAATGCCTCCGCCCCACGGCGCGTTCAATATGCGCAACGCGTGCAGCAGATTGTCGTAGTTCGCCAGCGGCTCGCCCATGCCCATGATCACGAGATTGTTGATCAGCCGCGCGTCGGACGCGACGGGCGCTTTCGCCTTCGCCTGTTCTGCCGCGTGCCAGCGTTCCACCGCCAGCACCTGCTCCACGATTTCCTCCGGTTGCAGGTTCCGCTTCCAACCCTCCAATCCGCTCGCGCAGAACTTGCAACCATACGCGCAGCCCACCTGCGTCGAAACGCACAGCGTGTGCCGGTCGCTCGCCTCGCCATACAACGCCGGGTTCGCCGGGATCAGCACGCTCTCGATCAACGCATGATCCGACAGCCGCCACAGGAACTTCTGCGTTGTGTCGCGCGCCCCCTGCTTGCGCACCAGCTCGATCGTTTGCAATGAGAAGTTCGCGCGCAATTTCTCGCGCACGCCCTTGGGCAGATTCGTCATCGCCTCCCAGTCGCTCACGCGATGGCCGTACAACCACTCGAGCACCTGCGCCGCGCGATAAGCCGGCTGCCCCCAATCGCGGAACTGCGCCTGGAGATCCTCGGCGGTGAGAGATTTTATGTCGCGAACCACAAGGCAGCTTAAGCCCGCCAACGCCCGTCGCAAGCGCAACTCCGTCCGTGCGCCTTCCTGGATCGCGCCGGCTTCCTCACTTGGTCACGTAATACTTTTTCGTGTATTCCTTGACCATGCGCCGCGTGGTGAATTGCGGAACGAGCGTCACCATCGCGCGGCGGATCATCTGGATCCACTTGCGCGGCAGCCCCTGCGCGTCGCGCTCGAAGAATGTCGGAATCACCTGCTCGGTCAGCGCCTTGAAGAGATTCGCGCTGTCGATCCGGTCCTGTTCCTCGACCTTCTCGGAGTGTGAGTCGGTCCCGATCGCGAAGCCGTTCGTCCCGTCGTAGCCTTCGCGCCACCAGCCGTCGAGAATGCTCAGGTTCAGGCACCCGTGGCAGCCCGCCTTCATGCCGCTGGTGCCCGACGCCTCGAGCGGCCGCCGTGGATTGTTCAGCCAGATGTCGCAACCCGACACCATCTGCCGCGCCACGTGCACGTCGTAATTCTCGATGAACACCAAATGCCCCTGCAACTCGCTGTATTTGCTCAGGTGTATGATGTGCTGGATGTAACGCTTGCCGTCGTCGTCGCGCGGATGCGCCTTGCCCGCGAAAATGAACTGCACCGGCCGGTTCTTGTCGCGCGTCAGCTTCACAATGTTTTCGAACTGCTGGAAGATCAGCGGCGCGCGCTTGTAAGTGGCAAACCGCCGCGCAAACCCGATCGTCAGCGCATCCACGTTCAGCAACTGGTCGAACGCGATGAAATCCGCCTGCGTATGCCGCTGTCCCTGCGTGAACAGCCGCCGGCGCGCAAACTCGATCAATTCCCGCCGCAGCCGGTAGCGCAATGCCCAGATCTCCTCGTCGGATATGAAATTCGGATCGCCGATCCGCGCCCAGAAATCCGGCGAATTGATCGCCTTGTCCCAGTTCGTGTCCGGGGTGCTGCTCCAGAACGCCGTCGTGTCGCCGGACGCGGTGCCGCCCCCGTTCGGCGACGTCAGCTTGCGCCGCCAGAAGCGCCGCACCGGTCCCTTCATCCAGCCCAGCAGGTGAATGCCGTTCGTGATGTGCCCGATCGGCACCTGTTCCACCGGCAGTTTCGGGTAAAGCGGCTGCCACATGCGCCGGCTCACTTCCCCGTGCAATTCGCTCACGCCGTTCGCCGCGCGCGACGCCTTCAACGCCAGCACCGTCATCGTGAACGCCTCGCCCGGGTCCTTCGGGTTCACCCGCCCCAGCCCCAGCAGGTCCGCCAACGGCAGTTTGAGCTGCGAACAAAACTTGTGCAGCGCGTAATCCATCAACTCCGGCGTGAACCGGTCATGCCCCGCCTCCACCGGCGTGTGCGTCGTGAAAATGCATTGTTGCTTGGTCATCGCCAGCGCCTCGCCCACGCTCTTGCCCTCGGCCAGCTTCTCGCGCATCAACTCCAGCGTCAGGAACGCCGCATGCCCCTCGTTCATGTGAAACACCGAAGGCTGCACCCCCAGCGCCCTCAACAACCGCACGCCGCCGATCCCCAGCAGCACCTCCTGCATGATGCGCGTGGTGCTGTCGCCGCCATATACGCGCAGCGTCAGGTCGCGGAAATGTTGCGGATTCTCCGGGCGATTCGTGTCCAGCAGGTAAACCGGAATGCGTCCCACGTTCACGCGCCAGACCTGGAAGAACACCTGGTTCATCGTGATGTCCACCGAGCACACCAGCGGGTTGCCCGAGGCGTCCAGCACCGGTTCCAGCGGCAGGTTCTTCGGATTCAGCAGGGTGTAATATTCCGTCTGCCAGTTGTCCTGGTTGATCGCCTGCTGAAAATAGCCCTCGCGATAAAACAAGCTGATGCCCGCGAATCCCAGCCCCAGGTCGCTCGCCGATTTCGCATGGTCGCCGGCCAGGATCCCCAGGCCGCCCGCCGCGATCGGCAGGGTCTCGTGAAATCCGAACTCCGCCGAGAAATACGCCACCGGATTCTTCAGCAGCTCCGGCGCGTGCTTCTTCGCCCAGGTGTTCTCCTCGTTCAGGTACGCCTCGAACGCCCGCAACACCGCCTGCACCCGCCGCGCAAACTCGTGCTCCTGCAGGCGGACGCGCAACTCGTAGTCCGACACCTCGCGCAGCACCGCCACCGCGTTGTGATACAGGTTCTGCCAGCAGCGCGGCGACAGGTCCTGGAAGATCTCCTGCGCCTCCTGGTCCCACGTCCACCACAGATTGCGGGCCAGCTTGTTCAGTCCCAATACCATTGCGTCCATCTCGGGCGCGTTCAACGGTGTCATGCTCATAGTGAGGTAAGTATCAATTCACAAAACCGGTCCGGCGGACCGGGGTCAAACAGCGCATAAAAATTAGATATACAAGGCCCCGCCCGCAAACAAAATCCGGTGAACTCCACATTTGTTTTTCGCGCCCTCCGCCTGTATGCTAGCGTCGCCCGACAATCGCCGTGAAAAAATACTGGCACGTCATCAACATCGGCATCCAGAACAGCCTCGCCTACCGGGTCAATTTCCTCTTCCGCGTCGTCTTCGGGTTCATCCCCCTCCTCGCCACCATTTATCTCTGGCGCGCCATCTTCTCGGGCAAGCCTTCCGGCGCCGAGGTAGCCGCCTATTCGCTCGCCCAGATGACGTCCTACTACCTCATAGTCACCATCCTCGACGCCCTCACCGCGGTCAACGAAGACGACTGGCAGATCGCCGCCGACATCAAGGACGGCAACATCTCCCAGTTCCTCCTCAAACCCATCGATTACCTGGGCTACCGTCTCTGCCTGTTCATCTCCGGCCGCATGATCTACGTCGCCGTCGCCGCCATTCCGCTCGCGCTCTTCATCTACAGCCTGCGACAATACTTCGTCCTGCCGCCCAATTCCGCCGTGTTCGGATGGGTCATCGTCTCGACGGTCATGACCGCGCTGCTGCAATTCTTCCTTTCCTACTCCATGGCCATGTTGGCCTTCTGGGTGCTCGAAGTTTCCACTTTCATTTTCATCCTGTTCGCCTTCGAATACCTCGCCAGCGGACATCTCTTTCCCCTCGATATCCTGCCGCCGGCCATCGAGCGTTTCCTCTATTTCACCCCGTTCCCATACCAAATGTACTTCCCCGTGAGCATCTACATGGGACGCACCGGCGGGACCGAACTCTTCCACGGCCTCGCGCTCCAGGCCTTCTGGGTCGCGGCCGCCTATTGCCTCGCGCGCTTCGCCTGGTCCCGCGGCATCCGCAAATACTCCGCGGTCGGAGGTTGACCAGCCATGCCCGCCGACACCGCCCAACCTCCCGCCCCGGCCCGCGCCGACGCTCCCGCGCCCCGCGCCCCGCGCGGCCTGCTGCGTTACCTCGGCATCTACGTCGCCCTTTGGAAGAACTCCGTCGCGCGCGAGATGAGTTTCAAGTCCAACTTCCTCCTCTGGATCATCGTCGAGGTCCTCTGGTTCGGACTCCAACTCACCTTCATCAACGTGCTTTACCTGCACACCGACCACATCGCCTCCTGGACCAAATGGCAGGTCGTTCTGCTCATCGGCACCAGCCATTTCATCCAGCAGATATTTCAGGCGTTCTTCCTCGTCAACTGTACCAACCTCTCCGAACTCGTTCGCACCGGCAAACTCGATTTTCTCCTCCTCCTGCCCGTCAACTCCCGGTTCATCGTCTCCTTCCGGCAGGTGGACCTCGGCGCGTTCGTCAACGCCGCGCTCGCGCTCGCCGTCATGGCTTTCGCCCTTGCGCAGCTTCACGTCTCCCTCACGTTCGCGCAGATCGCCGGCTTCCCGTTCCTCTGCCTCGCCGGGATTCTCATCCATTACTCCCTCATGTTCCTGCTGGCGACCATCAGCTTCTTCACCGTCCGCGCCCAGGGCATCGTCTGGGGCTACTACAACCTCTTCAACATCGCCCGCATGCCCGACGACGCTTTCGGCGGCACGTTCCGGCGGGTGTTCACCTTTGTCATCCCCATGCTTCTCGTCTCCAACGTCCCCGCCCGCCTGCTCGCCGACAAACTCACCCAACCCCGCTCCATTCTGGTCCTCCTGGCCATGAGCGCCGCCTGTTTCCTTGTCTCGGAAGTCGGCTGGCGCCGCTCCCTCAGCCACTACACCAGCGCCAGCTCCTGACCCGAACGTCCGCCAGTCTTCCGGAACGCCGGCTTTCAGCCGGCTTAGCCCGCCCTCAAATCCAACGTGTCCGCAGTCAACCTCTCGTCCCTTCAGTCCTTTAAGTCCCTTTCCCACCTCCCGCCCTCTTGGCCTGCACCCTCCCAGACCGCTCGCCGACACTCGCCGATCAGCCCTCACGCGCATTTCTTTATCTGCGATTAGCTGCGCATAGCCCTGCGCGTTTTTTATAACCCCTTCATATTCAACACCGCTGCTTTTCACAAATATCTGCGCACTCGCGCCCTTAACGGTTGCTTTATTGCGCAAGCTCACTTCCGATCCCTCGCCTGGTCTGGCGCGCAGTCCACACCGAGCACACGACAGGATTATCGGAAACAGCGGAAATAACCCGAAACTCCCTCCTAACTCCTTGGCTCCCAATCTGACAATCTGATACTGGAAAATTCGCCTCAGATTATCGGACAAAGCGGACAATAGGGTGCAAAGCTTCGCAAGCCCTTGATTCCCAGGGTCACCCAAACACTCAATTTGTCTGTCCCAGTTCATTCTCCGGTTTCCGATCTCGGTTGGGTCGCCCGCCTCGTCCAGAGCGCATCAAAGCCGGCCGTGGCCCTGCAACTGACCACGGACGACTGACATCTGAAATGCAGATAGGGACGATTACCCAGGAGGCCGGATAAATAGAGGAAACCACCCCGCAAAACCTTGCGGATCCAACCTCCTTTGCGACGCGCCGTGGTTAAATGGGCGCCATCGCCAACGCGCCTCAAACATGTCCACCCACCCCGCCCAAGTCAAATTTCTTTTGGCGCCGGGATTGTCTCCTTTCGCCGGGCAAAGCCGCGCGCTATCGAGTCCAACTCCTTGCTGACAAATCCACAGAACTTTTTTACAAGTTGCGCGCCCGGATAATGAGAATCAAAGCCAACCCCAAGTACGATTCCTTCATGGCCGAATTAAGGTTGGCCCGGGGCCGTCTTTCTAAATGGCGCGGTGTCGCATTCCGTGCCGCGCCACTGGAGTTCGCCCGATTGGCGAAACTCCTCGATGGGAGAGGCGGCCTCCAAAGGGGCGGGCGGTGGCTCGCCCCAGGCGTCGGTTGCGTGGTCAATCTATCAACAACACAGGAAACCGCCATCGGTGAAAGCAGCGCCAATTTCACCTATTACAATTTTGCTTCACGCGACGTGAAGCCGAAGGTGATTGTGGCGGTTCGCTTGAAGCTTAACAAGGTATTCGACTTGACGGACCCGCGAAACTTCTCCTCCAGCCCTTGGTTGCCATTGAAGGAATTTCTGGCCGAGGACTGGCGCAAAACCAACGACCATGGGCTTGAGTCACAGAGCCAGGTGTTTGGCCGGGCCGCGCGCGACACCGGCGCTGAGGCACTGCTGGTCCCTTCCGCCCGGGTCTCCGGCGGCATCAATCTGGTGTATTTTCCAGAAGTGCTGGTGAGGGCCAGCCGCACCGAGATTCTGGGCGAAGAGGAACTGGCACGCTGGCTCAAATCCAGATGATGCAAAAGTGCATGCTTTTGTTCTTGCAATTTGCAGGTAACGCATTACATTCCGGTTATGAGAATGTTGCGGCGGCAATTGACCGGAAGCGGAAAGGCCCGGAAGCCCGGGGCTCCCCTGCGATTGCATTCCAAAGCCGGCGCATTTCTCGGCTCCTCGGCGGCGAATGCAGCGTCGCGTTTCGATGTTAAGAATTTCTGCCAGGCTTACGCCGTGACCCACGATACTTTCACGCGTCTGACGGGATTTTCCCCGCGTGCGGTCGCCCACTGGGTGCAGGGGCGCAAACCCAGTTCCTCGACACAGCGTCATTTGACGGAGGTCAGGCGCGTTTTTGAAGCTCTCGAATTACTGGTCGCCAGAAAGGCCATCGGGCCGTGGCTGAAGGAACCCAATGCGGCCTTTGAGGGCTCGACGCCCCTCCAGGTGATCGAACGCGGGGAAATGGACCGTGTCTGGAGAATGATCCACGAACTCGAGTCCGGTGAGCCGGGTTGATGGCGGCCGCAAAGCCTCCCTTTCCCGAAGGGCATTGCATCTCCAGCCCGCGGGTTGCCCGATGCACGATGGCTACCCTGGGAACAACCGCTTAAACGCAGCGACCCTGAAAGTGGTCGCATCAGAGCCTCGGCACATTGTGTTTCACTCTATAACCCGCGCAGACTAAGACCCTCACCGCAACTCCCCGCCTCCGTGGAATCCCATTCGCGAAAATTCGCGCAATTCGCGTCATCCTTTCTTCGCCGTGGTCCCCACTGAAAACTGAAAACTTGCCAACTGAAAACTCTCACTTCTCCCCCGCTATCCTCCATCCTCCATCCTCGCCCTGACTCTTCCCGCCCCCCACCTCGCATGCTCCGCAATCAACGGCTCCGGATCCATCGCCGCCCGTTCGAGCGCCGGCAATGCCGACGCATCGCCAATGTTCCCCAACGCCACGCACACATTGCGCAACAGACCCTTTCGTTTCGTGCGCAAGATCGGCGTCCCGGCAAACCGCCGTTTGAATCCCGCCTCGTCCAGCGCCAGCAACTCCAGCAACTCCGGCGTGGCGAGATCAGCCCGTTCGTGCGCCTTCATCAAGCTCCCTTCCCGCGCGAACCGATTCCACGGACACACCGCCAGGCAATCGTCACAGCCATAGATACGATTCCCGATCAACGGCCGCAGTTCCTCGGGAATCGCTCCCTTCAATTCAATCGTGAGATACGAAATGCACCGTCGCGCATCGAGTTGGAACGGCGCGGTGATGGCCGTCGTGGGACAGGCCGCGATGCAGCGCGTGCACGATCCGCAATGATTGCGCTCGGGCGCGTCGGGCGGCAGTTCGAGCGTGGTGATGATTTCGCAGAGAAAAATCCAGTTGCCCAGCCGGCGGCTGATGACATTCGTGTGCTTGCCAATGAATCCCAATCCCGCGCGCTGCGCCAGGTCGCGCTCGAGCAGCGGACCGGTGTCCACATACCACAGCGACCTCGTGCCCTCGCCGCCGGCTTGGTTCACGAATTCCGTGAGATGCTTCAGCCGTTCCGCCAACACGTCGTGATAATCCGCGTGCCGCGCGTAACGCGCGATCACGCCCCGCGTCCCGGCCGGTGGCGACTCCGATTCCGGCGCTCCGTAGCTCACCGCCAGCGATACAATGCTCCGCGCGCCTGCCAGCACCTCTTGCGGTTCCACGCGTTTATGCGCGTTGCGCGCCAGATAGGCCATTTCGCCGTGGCGTTGCGACGCCAGCCAGCGCTCAAACTGCGTAGCGCTCTCCGGCGGGGCGGCGGTTGTGAATCGGCAATCGTCAAACCCCAGTTCGCGGGCGCGTTGCTGGATGGCTGCTTTCAAAAAATCAGGATCGCGGGGATCTCGCCTGATGAAACTGGTGCAGCAGTTGCGCCGCCACTTCCTTGAGCGATCGCACCTCGGTGTTCAAGAGCACATCCGCCTGCTTGTAGCACGACTCGCGCGCGGAGAGCAGTTGCCGGATTTTCGCCTGCGGATCGGCTTCCTGGAGCAGGGGACGATGTGTCTGGTGCCGCACCCGTTCCCAGATTTTGTCCGGCGACGCCCACAAACACACCACCAGCGCGTGCTGCTTCAGGCTCGCCACGTGCTCCGGGTTCGCGCCCAGTCCGCCCCCGGTGGAAATCACCGTGCGCGTCCGCTCCGCCAGTTCCGCCACCACCTGCCGCTCGTATTCGCGAAAACGTGCCTCGCCTTCGGTGGCGAAAATGTCCGAAACGCTCTTGTGAACGCGCGTCTCGATCAGCTCGTCCGTATCGACAAAGATAAAGTGCAAATGCTCGGCGACAAGGCGTCCCACGGACGATTTCCCGGTGCCCATGAACCCGATCAGGGCAATGTTCTGGATTTTGCGGGTGCCGCTCATGACTTTGACTTACCCCACGCGGGCGACCTTGGCACGCAGTTTTTCCGGCCCGGCCTCAAATCACGTAATCCAGCGGATTCGCGTGGACGCCCTGCAATTCCTTCACCCGCTCGCACAAGCCGGCCACCGTCACCTGCTCCAGGATCTGCACGATCGCGTCGCGCACTTCCTTCATCACGCTGCGGATGCCGCATTTGTTCTCGTCAGGGCACGAGCATCGGGCATAGAATTTCTCACTCACACAACTCACCGGGGCGAGAGGGCCTTCGATATGCCGGATCACCAGCGCCAGCGTGATTTCTTCGGGCGGTTTGCTCAGCCGATATCCGCCCGCCATCCCGCGCTTGCTTTCCACGACCCCGGCCGTCTTGAGATCGTTGAGAATTTGCTCGAGGAAACGCTTGGGAATGTTCTGCTGCTCGGAAATCGTCTGGATGCGCACCACAGCCTGGCCGTAGTTCAGCCCCAAGACCACCAATGCGCGCAATGCGTATTCACCCCGAAGCGACAATTTCATACCCGCCAATATAGAATCTCCACGAGTTTGCTCAAGATTGAATCTAAAACCATCAAAAAGCCCTGAAAACACGGCCAAATAAAAATTACATAAATCTCTATTGACATAATAGAGATTGTGGCTAATATCTGGATCGCACGATGAAAACGCGCACGGAAATCAGGAACGATCAGAGACCCCGGTTGGCTCTGGCTCAAACCCGTCCAGCGTCAGGTCGCGTCCTGTTCCATCGTGTGCGAGATTCGCGGGCTGACGAAAAAGGGAACCTACCCCCGTCATCGAACTGACCCCACCTACGGAAGTTCACAATCATGAAGCAGAGAAACCTCAGAAGAATCCGTCACGCCGCCACGGCCGCCGCCGCGCTGGGCATCCCATACTATGCCTCCCAGGCCGGCGCCCAGGACGTCACCAATGCGGCCCCGCTGTACAACAACACGACCAACGTGAATGTCCCCGCGCTGCTCCAACGCCTCGACGACCTGGAAAACAAGGTCAAGGTGCTCGAACGCAATCGCGAGGTGGACAAGGAGAGCGCCGACGATGCGGCCGCCGAAATGCGGAAGAGCATGCCGGTTTTCAACGTCAGCCAGAATGGCATCGGCTTCAGGTCCGCTGACACCAATTTCGCCATCCGGCTCGAAGGCGTCATTCAATTGGATTCGCGCACGTTCTTCGACGACCACGGCATCCAGGGCACCGACGGTTTCCTCCTGCGCCGCGCGCGTCCCATTCTCGAAGGCACGGTCTATCGCGACTTCGATTTCCTCTTCGTGCCTGACTTCGGCACCGGCAACAATGGCGGCAATGGCGGCAGCCAGCCGACCCCGCTCATCTTCGATGCCTACCTTAATTACCGCTACTCACCGGAGTTGCAATTCCGCTTCGGCAAAATGAAGCCGCCCGTCGGCCTGGAAAATCTCCAGTCGGACGCCTTCCTCACCTTCAACGAACGTTCGTTCGTCGGCGAACTCCTGCCGAACCGCGACGTCGGCGCGATGATACACGGCGTGGCATTCGACGGGACCGTCAGCTACGCCGCCGGCATTTTCAACGGCGTAGGTGATAACCGCAATTCCACCAGCTCCGCCTTCAGCAATGACAAGACCGGCGACGCGCGCATCTTCTTCCAGCCGTTCATCACCACCGACATCAAGCCGCTGCGCGGTTTCGGTTTCGGCGCGGCCGGGACCTATGGCAAGCCGCTGACCACCGCCGGCCTGCCCAATACCACCGGCGGTACGCTCGCCGGTTATGTCACCGACGGCCAGGAACAATTCTTCGCCTATAACCCGGTGCCCACCGGCTCCACCAACGTCACCGCCAACGGCGAACATTGGCGCGTCACACCGCAGGGTTATTACTACTGGGGACCGCTCGGGTTCCTCGGCGAATACGCCATCTCGGACCAACGCCTCTCGGTCACACGAGTCGGAGGTGGCGGAGGCACGGTCACGCGGCGCATCGCCAACACCGCCTGGCAGCTCACCGGTTCTTACGTGCTGACCGGCGAGAACAACACCTACAGCGGCGTCGTCCCCGATCGTCCCTTCGATCCGCGCCTGGGACACTGGGGCGCCCTCCAGCTCGCCGTGCGCTACGAGGATCTGGACATCGACCGCAATGCCTTCCCGCTCTTTTCGGATCCGAACACCTCCGCCAAATCCGCCCACGCCTATTCGGTGGGCCTGAACTGGTGGCTTAATCGCAATGTGCGCGTGCTGACCAGCTTCACGCACACGGAATTCAAAGGCGGCGGAGGCACGGTCGGCAATCAAACCGCGCCCGGCGCTGTCACACGCCAGCCGGAAAACACCTTGTTCACCCGCGTCCAACTCGCATTCTAGAACCACTGCCACAGCACACCGGAGTAATTGTCATGAGTCACCAATTCTTCAAAAAGCTTCGTAGTCCGCTGCGTGCGCTGCTCGCCGCCGCCCTGCTCGCGCCGGTCGCGGCCTTCGCCAGGGACATCACGTTGCTCAACGTCTCCTACGATCCCACGCGCGAGCTGTATCAGGATTACAACACCGCCTTCGCCAAACACTGGAAGGACCAGACCGGCCAGGCGATCTCCATCAAGCAGTCACACGGCGGCTCCGGCAAACAGGCGCGCGCGGTCATCGACGGACTCGAAGCCGATGTCGTGACGCTCGCGCTCGCTTATGACATCGACGTCCTCTCGCAGCGCGCCAATCTGCTCCCGGCCAACTGGCAGTCGCGCCTCCCGAACAACAGCACACCCTACACCTCCACGATCGTATTCCTGGTGCGCAAGGGAAATCCCAAGGGCATCAAGGATTGGGACGACCTGATCAAACCGAAGATCGAGGTGGTCACGCCCAATCCCAAGACCTCCGGCGGCGCGCGCTGGAATTATCTTGCCGCCTACGGTTACGCGCTCAAGCACAACAACGGCGACGACGCCAAGGCCCGCGAGTTCGTGAAGGCGCTCTTCAAGAATGTCCCCGTGCTCGACACCGGCGCGCGCGGCGCGACCACCACTTTCGTCCAACACGGAATCGGCGACGTGCTCATCGCCTGGGAAAACGAAGCGATTCTCGCGCTCAAGGAAACGGGTGGGGACCAATTTGAAATCGTCGTGCCGTCGATCAGCATCCTGGCCGAGCCGCCGGTGGCCGTGGTGGACAAGTTCGTGCGCCGGCATCACACCGAGGACATCGCCAAGGCCTATCTCGATTATCTCTACAGCCCCGAAGGCCAGGAGATCATCGCCCGCAATCACTATCGCCCCCGCTCCGAGGCGGTCGCGCAAAAATACGCCGCCGATTTTCCCAAACTCACGCTATTCACTGTGGACGAACTGTTCGGCGGCTGGCAAAAGGCCCAGCCCGCGCACTTCGGCGACGGCGGCACCTTCGACCAAATCTACCAACGCAACTGAACCCATGAACACCACCCTGACTGCTCCTCCCGTGCCCTCGCGCCTCCAGACCCTGCCCGAGCGCCGCCCGATCGACCGGCTCCTGGCGCAACTGGACCAGATCGCCGAAACTTCGGACCATCTCATCCGGAAACCTTTCGGCCAGTTCGAGAGCGCCGGTCGGACCTACGATATTCCTCGTTACGTCTTTCTCGGCCCGCGCGGGGGAGGGGACACCATCCGCATCGGAATCTTCGCCACCATCCACGGCGACGAACCCGAAGGCGCTCTGGCGTTGACGCGATTCGTCGCCGCGCTCGAGAAAAATCCTGAATTGGCCAAGGGCTACTGCCTGTTCCTCTATCCGGTCTGCAATCCCACGGGGTTTGAGGACAACACCCGCCACGCGCGCGGCGGCAAGGACCTCAACCGCGAATTCTGGAACAATTCCGACGTGCCGGAAGTCAAGCTTCTTGAGACCGAGGTCTGGCTTCACGCTTTCGACGGCATAATCACCCTGCACTCCGACGACACCAGTGACGGCCTTTACGGCTACGTGGCCGGCGCCGTACTCTCGGAAAACCTCCTCGAACCCGCGCTGCGCGAGGCCGAACAATTCCTCCCGCGCAATCGCGAACGCCGGATCGACGGCTTCGCCGCGCGCGACGGCATCATCTCGCAATGCTTCGACGGCGTACTCCGCGCGCCGCAGAATCTCCAGCGCCCGCCTTTCGAGATCACGCTCGAAACGCCGCAGAAAGCCTCGCTTCACCGCCAGGTCGAGGCCTTCTCCACCGCGCTGCAAACGATCCTTGTCGAATATCGTTACCTGATGGCGATCGCGCAGAACATCTGAAGTCCGCAACATCGGAAATTACTTTTATTGATCGTGCAATCTAATATAGCTTCAGCCCCGCGCTCCACCTGACTGACGCATGGCTGTAAAGAAGTTCAACCCACTGCCCGGATTCGGGCTCACGATGGGCTACACGCTGTTTTATCTCAGCGCGCTGGTCCTCATTCCCATTGCGGGACTCTTCCTCAAAACGTTTCAACTCTCCTGGCACGAGTTCTGGCAACTCGTCAGCAGCTCGCGCGCCGTCGCCGCCTACAGACTCACCTTCGGCGCCGCTCTCATCGCCGCTCTCATCAACGCCGTTTTCGGCACGCTGCTGGCCTGGGTCCTGACCCGCTATGAATTCTGGGGACGGCGTTTCCTCGACGCGCTCGTGGATTTTCCCTTTGCGCTGCCCACCGCCGTGGCCGGCCTGACTCTCTGCAGCCTGTTCGCCAAAAACGGCTGGCTCGGCCGCTTTCTCGTGCCGCTCGGGATCAACGGCGCTTACACGCCGCTCGCGGTGGTGATCGCGCTCACGTTCGTCGGCCTGCCGTTCGTGGTGCGCACCTTGCAGCCCGTGCTCGAGAATCTCGAACGGGAAATCGAGGAGGCCGCCGCCACGCTCGGCGCCAGCCGCCTCCGGACATTCATCACAATCCTCGCCCCAACGCTCTTCCCGACCGTGGTGACCGGTTTCGCGCTGGCTTTCGCGCGAGCCGTTGGCGAATACGGCTCGATCGTGTTCGTCTCGGGCAACAAGCCCTACGAAACCGAGATCGCCCCCTATTTGATCGTCGTCCGGCTTGAGCAGTATGATTATCATGGCGCAACGGCCATCGCGGCGGTGTTGCTGGTGATCTCGTTTCTCATCCTGATCTCGATCAACTGCCTCGAAACCTGGGCCAGCCGGTTTGAGCGCTGAAGGAGTGACATGGCAGGCGGCGTAAAATCCAGAATTCGGGTCCGGCAGAGCGCTTCGCGGCGCGGGACGGAGGAATCGCCGCTGGTCAGATGGACGCTCATCACGATCGGTGTGGCATTCGCGCTGCTCTTCCTACTCGTGCCTTTGATCAATGTCTTTTATCAGGCCCTGGCGAAAGGCATTGGCTATTATTTTTCTTCACTGGCTGATCCCGATTCCCGGTCTGCCATTTACCTTACGTTGCTGGTCGCCGGCATCACGGTGCCGATGAACCTAATCTTCGGGCTCGCCGCCGCGTGGGCCATCGCCAAGTTCAATTTCAAGGGCAAATCCATCCTGATCACGCTCATCGATCTCCCATTCGCCGTATCGCCGGTCGTCTCCGGCCTGGTGTTCGTGCTGCTCTTCGGCTTGCAGGGCTATTTCGGTCGCTGGCTCGACGATCACGACATAAAAATCATCTTCGCCACGCCGGGCATCGTGATGGCGACGATCTTTGTCACGTTCCCGTTCGTCGCGCGCGAGCTGATTCCGGTCATGCAGGCCACCGGCTCCGAACAGGAACAGGCAGCGCTCACCCTGGGCGCAAGTGGCTGGCAAACCTTCTGGTACGTGACGCTCCCGTCGGTGAAGTGGGGACTGCTCTACGGCGTGATCCTGTGCAATGCGCGCGCCATGGGCGAGTTCGGCGCGGTCTCGGTGGTGTCGGGCCATATCGCCGGCCTGAGCAACACCATGCCCCTGCACGTGGAGCGGCTTTACAATGAGTACAACAGCACGGCCGCCTTCGCCGTCGCCAGCCTGCTGGCACTGCTGGCGCTGTTCTCGCTCGGAATCAAGACCTGGATTGAATGGAAAACCCGGCGCGACTACGATCTCGCGCAACGCGCCGTGGCAGAACCCGAAATTGAACGTTGATCGGCGCAGGGCATGAGCATCGAACTGAAAAATGTTTCCAAGATTTTTGGCGGAGTGGTTGCCGTCAGGAACGTCAATTTCTCCGTGCGCGAAGGCGAATTGATGGCGCTGCTCGGCCCCAGCGGCGGCGGCAAAACCACGGTCCTGCGCATGATCGCCGGCCTCGAAGTCCCCTCAGAAGGCGACATCTTCATCCGCGGCCAGCGGGTCAACGACATCTCCGTCCAGAAGCGCAACATTGGCTTCGTCTTCCAGAATTACGCGCTGTTCAAGACGATGAACGTTTTCAAGAACATCGCCTTCGGCCTGCGCATCAAGAAATGGAAGCGCGCCGACATCGAGAACCGCGTGATGGAGTTGGTCAAATTGCTTGGTCTCGAAGGCTTGGAGCGGCGCTTTCCCCACCAGCTCTCCGGCGGCCAGCGCCAGCGCGTCGCCATCGCCCGCGCGCTCGCACCCAAGCCCACCGTGCTGCTGCTCGATGAACCGTTCGGCGCCGTTGACGCCAAGATTCGCCAGGAATTGCGCGAGTGGCTGGTCCGTCTGCATAAGGACCTGAACGTCACCACGCTGTTCGTGACCCATGATCAGGAGGAGGCCATGGAGGTTTCTGATCGGATCGTCATCTTTTCCAGGGGCAGCCTCGAGCAGATTGGCGCTCCCCGGGAGGTCTATGAGCAGCCGGTCAACGAATTCGTCGCGCGCTTCATCGGCGTGATGAACATCCTGGAAGTCGAGGTTCGCGGCGGGGTGGGGCGCATCAACGAACTGCAATTCGGCGCGCCGGGACATCCGGATGGTGCGCGGTTGCGAATCGGCTTCCGTCCCTACGCAGTCCAGCTTTCGACGAATGTCCGGCAGTATCCTTACCGGGCCACTCTCAAGCGCACCTACTTTCTGGGAATCATGCTGCGCCTGGAACTCGAACTCGACTCCGGCCTCCTTTTGCGCTCCCGCATCACGAAGGAAGAGTACGCCGCACTCGGCCTGGCGGATGGCCGGCAGGTGTCGGTGCAGATCCGGCAATATCGCATTCTCGGCAACGAATCCGGCCCGCTCACACCCGAGTTGCACGCCGCCTTCGAGCCGCCGCCGACGATCGCCGAGCATATCTGAACCAACGACACGGCGCTCCCGCTCAATCCTTCATCTTGTCAATTTTCTCCAATGACACCGGGGGATGCTTTTGCAAGGCGGTCACCGTCTTAAGCTGCTTGTCCGTAAGTTGGAACTGCTGCACCAGCAGGTCGGTGACATCCGCCTGCGTTGCGGAAGAATATTGCTTCAGCGTGTTCGTGTCCCATTTGGAAACAAGCGCCGACACGCCGGCCTGCTTCTGAATGTCCGGCAGCCGTGATTGCAAAAAGGCCAGCGCCTCTGTTGCGGGCGCGGTGCTGAAACTTTCGCGGTGGATGACGCGCTGCTTTTCTGCCAGGGCGCGCGAGAGCTTTTCGAATTGCGCCTGGTCGCCGTTCTTTTTGGCGAGCCTGGCGGTCCGGACTTCATTGCTGAGCTGCTGCTGATATTCCGGCGAGCAGAAGTGCGCGTAAGCCAGCGCGCGCGAATCATAAACGCCGATTTTCGCGGCGGCATTGTTGGTCTGGGCGATGGCGCAATGCGCGCCTGAGACGACGACCGCGCACGCGGCAATGAACAGGACCTGCTTGAAGTATTTCATTTTTCATTTCCTTCATCCGGGCGACCAGCGGGAACGGGAGGCGCGGGCGAATGGATCGTTACTCGCACGCGCCGAGTCGGAATCCTCCCGTCCAGCCAGGGGCCTGGGATGTTTGTGATCCATGCGGATACCTTCGCAAAAATGCGGCCGGAGAGTTAATCGAAAAAGGAGCGTTCATTATCGGCGAAAGTGATGACTGGGATTGTTTTGCCTGGGACAAAAAGCGGCGGGGCGCACGGCAGGACATTGATCGGGGCGCAATGAGAATCTTCGCGTTGCCAGATTTCCGGCGGCTGACCGCCGCACCGGAGAGCTTCAGAAAAACGTCGATAGAATCTGAACAATGTGCACCAACAATTCCGCGACGGAGTGTCCGATGATGACCGCCAGGGCTTCGACAAAACCGCGGAAACATGACTTTTTGACCTCCGGCAGATGGCTGGAAGTCTGCATGGGTGGGATTTCAGGCTGCTGATTCTTCTGAGTTGATGGACTGCCGGTTTGCTCCAGTTGCTTCTGAATGTTTAGCGTGGTCCCTGCTTCAACCGGTGGACGTGTTCCGACTCGGTTCCTGCGCTTTCTGGATTTGGCAGGTTTCCTGTGATTCATAATTATTACTACCTTATGGAATCTTGGCGGATACTATGCCAAGATCCGCTAAGTGCTGGCAATCGCCTTACCTTCCGGGTTAATGCGGACAGCACTGGGAAGGAGGTCGGCAATACTTCTGGACAGGCAAACGCGAAAACTTATATACAAATCCCTGTTCAACGGATTGTTCACCAGTATGTGCAATGGGTGCTTGACATTCTGGGTGGCCTCGTTTCATCGCGAAAACGTTGCGTTCGTGCGGGCGATGCCGGACGGTCAAAAATCCAATGCAAAAGTCTGAACTGTAGCTGGTTGGAAGCGCATATATATGCCATCGAAGAAATTTCAGCCTCAAGACCTCACTCTCGACAGGCTTGAGCATTCAAAGCCCGTCGCAATGTGGATGGGAAGCGTTTTAAAAGGGTTGCGTGGATCAATGAGTGCTGAATCGTTCGCAAGCCAGATAGGTTGCAAACTCGAGGAACTCAAAATGCTTGAAGCGGGAATGTTGCACTTTAAGTCAGGGAGATTGCAACAAATCCTCCGGGGTTATAAAATGGATCTTTGGCAGCTTCTGGAGCGTTATACCGTTGAAAAGAAGACGGAGTTGCTAAAGCAGGGAACCTCGTTCGATGAGAGCAGATGGTTCACCAAACGCCAAAACTACTACTCGCTCCGTCTGGTCGCCAATCACCGGATGCAGGAGACGCCGCTGTTTGTGGCGGGCGACCCGTCCAGCTATGTCTGGGCGGTGCCCATGCGAAGGCTCAAAAACGACGAAAACTCCGTCGAATTCCTGGAATTGGCGGAACGGCGCTCGGGTGAGCCGGATCGCGGTGGCACCATCGCAAACGCTCACCCGGGAAGTGAGATCATTTACGTCATCAGGGGCCAGGTTCGCCAGTACATTGATGAAAAAGGAAAGGGTGATTTCAAACAGAGGCCCCTCTCGAAAGGCGACCTGGTCCACATAGATTCATCGAAGCCGCATTACGTGGAGAACGCCAGTGACAAACTGACCGCCTTTCTACTGGTGATCCGTTCTCCCAGGTAAACGCCCTTCCACTAACGGTGTCCTGAGGCGGAAACGCCCCCGCGAATAGCCGGACCCGTGCTGGCGTGAAATCCGTTGGGGCTGAAATTGCCACCGATACCACTGCCATTGAAACTGCCGCCGAGGCCCGAACCGTTGAAATGGCCGCCAACCGCGGCCGGAAACGAGCCGCCCACGCCCACCGGCGAGTTGAAATCCGTCGAACGAAAGGGCGTGGATCGGCCCACCACCGAGCCGGAGGTTTGAAACTGATTGAAATTTGGGATGCGAGCCGTGCTCGCGAACTGATTGCGATTTCCGAACTGATCGAAATTGCAAAATGCCTGCGAAGGAAACCAGCACCAACCGCGGCCGCCGACCTGCGACCAGTTGCCATAGCTCAGGTACATGGCCGGAAAACCGGCGGGATTGATCGAGTCGTTGGGTTGCCAGTAAGGCCCCTGATCAGCGCTGTCATTCCATGTGCCGTACGGGGCGAGGGCGTTGAACAGTTCGTCGGCGCTGATGGTTTGCGACGATCCGGACGTGTTGTCAGGTTGGGCGGAGGTATCCGCCGGCGAGGGAGGAGGGGCTGAAGGCGCGGCCTGGGCGCTTTGCTGGGCGGAAGCGGAAGCGAGCGCCTGCTGGCGGAGGTTTTGGTCGTGAGAGAGCATGAGGTCCACAATATCGTTGGAAACCCCCAGCGCTTCGACCTGAATGACCCCGTGCGCGTCCAGGTTGTACGTGGAGTCGGAGGTGGCGATGAACGTCGCGATGGTGTCCTTTGAAACGCCGGCCTGCGATAGGTCCACGATTTCCAGCGCCGGCTGGGACAGAAATGTCGCAGGCTGGCCGGGTGATGCATCGGTGCCCTGGTCAGCGGGAATCGTGAGTGTAGCCGGCGCGATCGGCGGAGCAGCTGGCGTTTGCATCTGGGCATTGGATGCCGCCGCCGCGATTGCAATGGTGGCCAGCAGCTTTCGGTTCCCGCTTTTCGTATTCATACGACAACAACCTCTGCCAGTACCGTAATTGCGAACCGCAAGGTTTCGCGAGTGGGGTAAGCGCGGGGAGGGTTGAAAGGGGTTCCCTGCTGTTTGTTGATGGATAAGGATTTCAGCTTGGGACGAAAAAATGGGAGCTTCAGCAGAGTTGACTGGGATTCCGCTGGCGGCTTACTTTGCTCCTGATGAGTTACGAGCCTGAGCCTTTGCAACAGCCGATCCGCAAGATGGTTGGCGGGAAGCCCACGCCCGCACAACGGTTCGCTCATCTTCAGCAGCTTATCGAATTCGCAAAAAGGCACGCCCATGGAGCAATCGCCAGAGCCGAACCGGATTATTACCCCGTTCGAAAATTTGTCGGTAGGCCTCGTTGCAGCCGGGATTGATTCCTATCAATCCAGCATCGACCTCAGCGCATCAAACCGGCTCTTGCCCTCGTTCGCGGTCACCGGCTGCTTGGCTTTCTCATCGCCCAATTCCACCAGTTCCGCCGGCAGTTCCTTCAGGAACGGCGACGGATGGCACGGCATGACCTGTCCGTATTTCTTTCGCCCGCCGCAGTGGCTGATGTTCAAGGTCTGCATGGCCCGCGTAATCGCCACGTAGAACAACCGCCGTTCCTCGTCCAGCGTCCCTTCCTCCTTGGATCGCGAGTGCGGCAGCAATCCATCCTCCAGGCCCACGATGTGCACGTGCGGAAATTCCAGCCCCTTGCAACTGTGCATGGTGATCAAGGTCACCGCGTCGCCCTGTTTCTCCTCCTCGTCCTCGCGCTCGCTGTCCAGGGTGAGCTCCTCCAGAAAAGTTTGCAGGCGTTCGGTCGGTTGTGGTGTCGGTGGCTGCCCGCCGTCCAGCGTGGCGACCAACTCCTTCAGGTTGCGCACCCGGCTCTCGCCGGCTTCGGGCGTTTTCTCCGAACGACGCAGCTCCCCTATGTAACCGCACTCGTCCAGGAAACGCTCGGCCCAGATTTGCAGCGACAAATTCTGCCCGTCGTGCAGTTTCGCCCGGGTGTGTTCGATGAAGGCGACGAAATCCTCGATCGCCGTGCGCGCCTTCGCCAGCAAGCCGGCCGTTACCGCCGGATTTTTCATCACGCTGAACACCGACCCGTGCCGTTCCTGGCTCGCGGCAAGCAGCCGTTCCATGGTCACGTCGCTCAACCCGCGCGCCGGAACGTTTGCAATCCGCAGCAGGCTTACGTCGTCGTTCGGATTCACGAACAGCTTCAAATAGGCCAGAAAATCCTTCACCTCGCGCCGGTCGAAATAACTCTGCCCGCCGATCAAATGGTAACGCACGCTCGCCTGCCGCAACGCTGTTTCCAACGCGCGCGATTGCTGATTCGTTCGAAATAAAATCGCCTGGTCCTGCCACGGGATACGGTGTGCCAGCCGGTCGTATTCGATCCGTTCCACCACTGACCGCGCCTCCTCCTCGTCGCTCTCGAACGCGTGCAGTGTGATCTTTTGCCCATCGCCCTTCTGCGACCAGAGCTTCTTCCCGCGCCTTCGCACGTTGTTCGTGATGACGGCGTTGGCCGCGTGCAGAATCGTGTTCGTGGACCGGTAATTCTGCTCGAGCTTGATGACTTTCACCTCCGGATAATGCTTCTCCATGTCGAGGAGATTCGCGATCTCCGCCCCGCGCCAGCCGTAAATGCTCTGGTCATCGTCGCCCACCACGCAGAGATTGCGATGCACCTGGGTCAGGCCGTGGACAAGCTGGAATTGCGACGCGTTCGTGTCCTGGTACTCGTCCACCATCACGTAGCGATACTTCGCCCGGCAGGCCTCCAGCGCGTCAGGATGCTCGTTGAACAACCGCAGCGTCAGCAGGATCAGATCGTCAAAATCCACGGCGTTGCAGGCGCGCAGGGCCGATTCGTAGCGTTTGCGCACGTGTTCCGCCAGCGCCGCCACGCTCGGGTCCGCAAATGCCGAGGCGCGCGAACCGCCGTTTCGATAGCGGCTCAACATTCCCAGAATCGCCGCCGGATCGGTCTTTTCGCCCTTCGCGGAGATCTGGCTGAGAATTTTCTTGATCGCGCCCAGTTGCTCCGATTCGTCGTAGATGACGAAGTTCCGCTTGTAACCCAACTTCTCGATGTGCTGCCGCAGAATCCGCACGCACAGCGAGTGGAAGGTGCACATGGTGGGACGATCCGGCTTTTCCTCGCCGCGATTGCGCGCAGGGCGGGGGAGCATCTGGAATACGCGCGCCTGCATTTCGCGCGCCGCCTTGTTGGTGAACGTGACGGCGAGGATGTTTCCCGGCGCCACACCCTTTTCAATAAGATGCGCGATGCGAAACGTGATGACCCGCGTTTTTCCGGTTCCCGCCCCTGCCAGGATGAGGACCGGGCCCTTCATAGTCTCAACCGCCTGCCGCTGCTGCGGGTTCAGTGTGCTCAAATTCAACATCGCGCGCGGAGTGTAGTGGCCTCCGCGCAACTGTCCAAGACCATTGCGATCTTCGCGGTGAATTTTTTCGAAAAAATTTACGCCGCCTGCGCCACCGGTTCATTTCGGCGCGCCGGTTTGCTGGTGCGCGGTGCCTCGGCGGGCTTGGAAGCCACGCATTCCAGGTGCCGGCCGTGCCATAATGGTGAATTGCAAACCTGCGACGTGACGGAGAAGTCGTGAAATCCGCTCTCGCGCATGATGCTTTCCAGTTCCCGCTTACTCAGCGCGCAAAATGGCACCTGGTTGCGCGTGTCCAGCAGCGCCTTGATCGGCTGCGGCAGGAGCGGATAGGCCCGCTGCCGCAAGGCACGGCGAAATCGCCGCGAGAGCGGAAGCGTGGCCACATCCACCAGATCAAAGAACAATTGCCCCCCGGGCGCCAGCCAGTCGCGGAACTTCCTGCCCAGGTCCACCGTCATCGGGCATCCGTGCCCGAACATTCCCAGCGAATAGATGACGTCGAACGATTGTGCTGGAAAGTTCACCAGGTGGATGTTCCCCGTTTGCAATTCGATCTTTTGCGCGGTCACTTCCCGCGCCCGCACGGGAGTTCTTGCCGCATCGAGCATTTCCGCGCTCACGTCCAGACCCAGCAGCCGCTCGACATTTTTCAGGCAATAGAAGTAGCGTCCCGTCCCGCACCCGGCGTCGAGCACGGTGATGGGACGCCCAAATGAGGAGGTCAGCATTGCGAGAATGCTTTTCAAATGCCGGTGATGTTCTGTCATCACCTCGATTTCGTCGTCAGTGCGATATCTCACCACTGCGCCGCGATAGGATGCCTGGATGTTTTCTCCGATTGTTTCAAGGTTCATGGACTTCTGAGGTTCCAATGCCGTTTACGTCGTCACGCGCACTTCCACGGCTGGACGCGAGCGCAGGAACGCCGCCGCGCCGCTCGATCCGCCCCACGCCGCCGCGATTCCGCTCAAAACCAGGACGATGAAGCTCGCCCAGCCCGCCGCCGAGATTCCGCGCGTCGCCGTCTCGCCGGCCTGCTGCGCCTTCTGGCCCATCTGCGACTTGATTTGCTGCGCGTTTTGGATCCAGCGGTCGACCGTTTGATTCGCCTGGTCCTGCGACATGTGTTTGTCCGATGTCAGGGCGTTCACGACCGCCTGGCGGTCCTCCGGCCGGACGTTGGGAGCTTCCGCAAGCAGTCTCCCGATCGAAGCGGTCAACTGCGGGTTCCCCTGCGCCAGGCTCTGCGCCTCCTGCGGCATCGATCCCGCCGCGCCGCCGCTCATTTCCTGCAACGCCTCACCCACCGCTCCCTGGCCCGTCGAAGTGTTCATGCTCTGGCTGGCCGCAGGCAGCAATCCCTGCACGATCCCGGATGCGCCGCTGAGCAGCGCGCCCAAACCGCTCGCCACCAGGAACACCGTCACCAGCGTCGCCGCGCTCCAGGTCACCAAACCGTGCAATGCGCCCTCGCCGCCGCGCGCCAGCCCCGATGAACGTCCCGCCACCCATCCGCCAATGAACAGCGAGATGATGCTCACCACGAGAAACCAAATCGCCTCCCCGATCCCCAGGTTTCGCGCCGTGGTCGAGTCCGACATCGGGTTGACCACCGTCGCGCCGATGGAAATCCCGAGCACGCTCAGGACCATTTCAATTACAATCGCCACTACCAATCCCGCGAAAATCGCCGCCCACGAAATTCGCCTCACGAGCGATGTGCTCGTGTTGATCGGTGCCTCATAAACAGTTTCGTCTTTCATAACTGCCTCCTCGCTTTTGCATTCATTCCTCGTTCAATAGCGTGTCACTTCCAAAAAATCCTCCACCTCACCGGCGCCCGCCGCGCGTTGCGCGACCTCGCCGATCTCCCGCTTCTCCCGCGACGTGTGAACCGGCCCGCGCAGAAACACGCGGCCATTGACGGCGATCACCTTCACGTTCTTCGCCTCCACGGAAAGCGCGGTATCGCGAATCAACGCCAGCCGGATGCTGCTGGCCATCCGCAGGTCGTGCGCATCCTCCGATTGGTCCAGCGGAGTCACGGCTTCGGTGCGCCAATCGCCCAGATTGCGCGCAGTGTTGTCGGGTGCGGCGTTGTTCAAGGCCAGGAGATCGGGCGGGAGACGGAAAACCTCCGGCGGGCCCGGGTCCGCCGTGACGCGAAGGTCGCTCGAACTCAGGAACCGCGCCCCGGTAAATTTTTCGGTGGGCAGCATCAGCACAAAACCACGCTGGCGCAGTTCAAAGCCATTCAAGGGCACGGCAAACAACTGGTTTACCGGCGCCAGCAACACCGCCGGCTTCAAAATCGCAAAAGCCGTCTGCCGGTTCGGCAATTCCACCAGCAGGTCCGCAATCTTCCCCATGTCCTCGCCGATCCCGTTGACCACGTCCCGGCCCATGACATCGCTCGCGAGGCGAAGCCGCGGGGCGCCGGCGGTCGGCCCGGGTTCAAACGTTTGGCCGTAGTATTTGTGGATGCGCTCCGCAACCTTCGGCCGCGCCAGTTGCTGAAGGCTGTTGCGATTGAACTCCGGTGCGTTCCGCCAATTTTCCGGCGGTAACTGCAGCGCGGCCACGTTCCTCTTGGCGGTGGCGGGATTCAGCAGGCTGGCCGGCGCAATCTTCTGGTGGGACCAGATTCCCAGAAAACCTCCCGAGGATATGATCACGTACTCCACGCGGCTCGAGCGTGTGTCGATGATCAGGTCGCGCACCGTCCCGAGCCGGTCGCCCAGCGGATTTTCGACGCGTCTGCCCAGTAGGTTGTTTGCGCGCACGCCCGGAATGATTGCTTTCGCCGTGCGATGTTCCTGGACCCGCGCCCGCGAGATGTCCTGTCCGCCGGTTTCGGCCGGCGATATCGTGCCCGACCAACCCCAGGCCGCGGCACTCAGCGCCACGAGAGCAGAGGCTCTCCCACCGCACTTCATAAAACGAGTATTCCCCAGCCGGACGGGGGCTCACCATGGGGTCTTTACCGCCTCGAAGCCGCGCCTTACCAGCCGTCCACGCCGTTGCGGCCTGGCGGCAGCGTCAGTAATTCCATCTTCGCGTTCGTCTGCGCGAAATAATTCATCGACCATTCGTTGCCGAACAGCACCACCGGATTGTTGTCGCTGTCGTAGGCGACGCGCGCGCCCGTCGGCAGTTGAATCCCTTCCAGATCCGCGTCCTTCACCCACGCCGGCAGCCAGCGCACCACCGTCCACGGCGCCGCCTCCAGCCGCGATGCCGCGCCGTACTCGCTCTCCAGCCGGTATTGCACCACCTCGAACTGCAACGGTCCCACCGCCGCCAGCAAGGGCACCTTCACCGCCGCGTCCTTCAAATGCAAAATCTGGATCACGCCCTCCTGCAGCAACTGGTCCAGTCCCTGCCGGAATTGCTTGTATTTGCCCGTGTTCGGATTGTGCAGATAAGAGAAACTCTCCGGCGTGAACCGCGGGATCTCCCGATACATGATCCCCGCGTCCGTCGTCAGCGTGTCCCCGATCCCGAAATCCGAGTGGCCCACCAGTCCCACAATGTCGCCCGCGAACGCCTCGTCCAGCGTCTCGCGCTCGTTCGCGAACAATTTGTGCGAACTCGACAGCCGCACCTTCTTGCCCGTGCGCGGATGAATCACCTGCATGTCCCGCTCGAACTTCCCCGAGCAGACCCGCACGAACGCGATCCGATCCCGATGCTTCGGGTCCATGTTCGCTTGGATCTTGAAAATGAATCCCGAGAACACCTCGTCTTCCGGCGCGATCACCCGTTCCTGGATCCGATGTGGCCGCGGCGGCGACGAATGCTTGAGGAACCCGTCCAGCAGCAGCTTCACGCCGAAGTTATTCATCGCGCTGCCGAAAAACACCGGCGTCGTGCGGCCCGCCAGCACCGCTTCACTGTCGAAGCTCTCGCCCGCGTGCTCCAGCATCGAGAGTTCCTCGGTCACCTTGTGAAACGTCGGGTCATCGAGCCGTTCCCGGATCACCCCGTCCGACAAACTCCCGATCGACACCGGCGCCCGATACGCCCCGCCCACCGTCCGCTCGAAGAGATGCACCTCGTGCGCGCGCCGGTCATACACGCCTTTGAAATCAGCCCCGTTGCCGATTGGCCAGTTCACCGGGAACGCGCCGATCTTCAGCACCCGCTCCAGTTCATCCAGCAACGCCAGCGGTTCCAGCGTCGGCCGGTCGCACTTGTTCATGAACGTGAAAATCGGCACCTCGCGACGCCGGCACACCTCAAACAACTTCCGCGTCTGGCTCTCGATGCCCTTGCCCGCGTCGATCACCATCACCACCGCGTCCACCGCCGTCAGCACCCGGTAGGTGTCCTCCGAGAAATCCTTGTGGCCCGGCGTGTCCAGCAGGTTGATCCGGTAGCCGTCGTAATCGAACTGCAACACCGTCGAACTGACCGAAATCCCGCGCTTGCGCTCCAGCTCCATCCAGTCCGACGTGCTCGCGCGCTGGTTCTTCCGCGCCGTCACCGACCCCGCCAATTGCACCGCTCCGCCGTACAGCAGCAGCTTCTCCGTCAGCGTCGTCTTGCCCGCGTCCGGGTGCGAAATGATCGCAAACGTCCGCCGTTTCGCTATTTCAGTTTTGATGTCCACAGACAAAGCCGGAAAATCTAACATGCCCTGCACCCCCGACAAGCCCCATGTGGGATATTGCGGAACGCCGATTTTCAAATCGGCTTTGCACATCCGACCATCACACGAATGTGTCGTTTCCATGATTCCGCCCGTCCACCCATCTTCCCCGGAACGCCGCCTTCAGGCGGCAGCGCCCCCGCCACACCACGCCACTCCGAAGGTTCTCGTTCCCGCGCTTACGCTCTTCCCCGGCCTGAAAGGCCAACGGAAATTAGCCAGCTACGAAGTGGCTCGTGCCTTGCCATAAAGAGAAATGCGTCCCGGCAGGGACACTGGAATCCTCAACATCCCGAAACGACGTCTTGGCAGGTCTGCTGCTCTGGAGAAGCCTCGTTATCATGATTGCGGCCATGTTGCTGGGCATGGTTGTCGGCGGGATTGTCGGGTTTGTAATGGGCACCCTGGGCTTTTCCATTCGAACCATTCTGATCTTTACTCCCCGGCCATTAATTACGAATTGGGCAGGTCCCCCAACGCTACTTCGTCTCAAACACCCGATAAAACCGCTCCGCCGCCTGCCCGCTCGTATCCGTCCACGCGGTGTTCGTTGAATTCGCGTTCACCGCGATTCCAAAATCCGTCCAATTCCCGTTCAACCCTCCCTCGTATGCGACATGATACGTCCGCCCCGCCGCGCTGGGCCACGTCAGACGCGGCGCGGAATTCGAGATGCGCAGCCACAGACCATCGATCCCGTTCCCCTGGATCGTGACCAGCGCATTGCTCTGGGCTCCGACGACGTATTGCTGGCCGCTCGGTTGCGTCAGGGTCAATTGCACCGTCTCGGCATCCACCCACGTGGAGCTTGGCTGCGGTTGGACGGTCAAGGTGGTCGAAGCCGCCCCGGCTGGAATGGTAATCGATCCAAAGTTATTCGAGGGCACAACCTGGTAATCCCCCGGCCGGCTCGCCGTGCCGCTCATCGAGTAGCCTGCCGTCAAGGCCGCGCTGGTATCACCCTGCCGGCTCACTGTGAATGCGCCCGGCACTAATCCCACGCGCGAGGCGTTCGGCGTGGTCGCGGCGACCGTTACCACTGCCGGCGCCGCCAATGTGAACGCGAAAAATATCCCCTCGCTCGCGTTGAAATACGTGCCGCTGGCGCTGCTCTCCAATTTCACCGCGCGCACCATGTAAGTTTGCGTTCCAACCGCCGGATTCGGATCGATGAAGCCGTTGCTGGTCGCGAGGCTTCCGTTCAGTCGTGTGAAAGGACCGTTCGGATCGGACGCGCGATAAATGTCATATCCCAGCACGCTGTCGGGAGAACTGTTCCAGCTTAGTTGCAGACCGGACGCATTGAGCGCGCCCGCCAGATTCGCGGGCGGACCCACTGTGTGCATCCGCAAGGTGGGATCGCCCATGAGCGCCACATGGACCTGCCCGGCATGGGTGTTCACCATGTTGCGGTACAGCCCGTTCGTCGTGTCGTTCTGGGTCAGCCGCGTGCTGAACCCCAGCGTCATTCCAAGGGCCATGTGCTGGCAAAACCAATGCGGCCGGCCGCTCCACATGCACGCCAATCCGTAATGCGGCGTGGCCAGCACCCCCCGCATCAGGTCGTCCTGCGAATCCCAATCGCCAAACCAACTGCCGAACAACATCACAAACACCGATTGAATGTCCGCCGTGTAAAAGTCCGGCGTGATGGCGGTGTAGTATTGGTCGTCGTTGCCCAGGCCGGCGATCGAGTTGTAGCCGCCCGACCCGCAACCGTACGACCATAAATAGCCATACGAGTTCAGCGTGTTCAGCCAGGTGCCCTGGTTCGGGAGCATCGTGATGTTCGCCGCCCCAAAGAACGGCGCGAAGTTGCGCCAGCCGCTCGCCGCAAAGGCTTCGTTGGTGTAGACGCCAAAATAATCGCCCACCAACCCTCGGCGCGGCAGATCAAACTGCTTCTGTCGATACGCATGGTCCTTGTCCAGGTAGTTGCCCATCAGCGTGGTTTCGTCCGGCAGCGTAGGCGGACCGTCCCACGTGGTTTCGCCCGGCAGATTATATAAATCCACCCGCCCGACCATGAGTTGAACCGGCGACGGAATTGTATTCTGATCGAACTTTCCATCGCCGGGAACATTCCAATCGCGCGGGTCGGTCGCGTTGGTGTCGTTGACGGAGGAATCGGTCCACGTGCCCGCCATGTCCGCGTAATAAACATCCGCCGGCCATGCGCCCCGGTGTTCGGGACCATGGCCGTCCGGGGCAATGTCGCCGGAGTAGGGGACTGCCACGTGCCCCAGCAGGAATACCGTGTTCACATTGTTCGGATCGGAATTGTAATCCGACCGGATCAGCGATTTGACGTAACCCACGCCATTGGTGCGCGAAACGTCGTGGCGCAGGACCATCCAACCATCACCCACAAGATCCTGCTGCAACCGCGCCAGTTGATTGCTCAAAGCTGCGCTGTACGTGTTGTCCACAATCAGGACCACCTTGCCGCGACCCTCCGTCAGCGGCACATCCATGCCCGCGTAAATGTAACCATACCCCGTATACGCGGAAGTCGCCTTGACGACTTGATATTCATACGCGGAACCGTCGACGACATTGTTGTCCACGTAACTGGTCGTCGTCCCGGACAAAACCGTCCCTGCGCCCCAACTCGTATCCAAAAGCCCCTTCCGATAAACCGTGTAACTGCTCGGCTGCACAACCGTGTCCTGCGGCCAGCTCAAACTAATCTGAGGCGGTGAAGATTGAACCACCGCGCTCACCTGCACCGCGTATTCCCAGGTCGCCTCCACCGCGTGCACGGAAATGAGATTAAAGAATTGCCCAACAACCAGCAGCACCCAGGTGAGCCTGCGTTTGAGGAGCGGTGGTCCTGCTGTCCTTTCGCGCGTTGGCGCGGTACTGATACTCATTGCCAGATACAACAGTTTGCTTCGATGGCGACTCACCTTCCGCAAACCACCCACCCCTCGCAATGGGGTGGTCAAACCCGGATAATTGCTCCACAATCACCAAACGTCTGAAGACCGCGACCTCCGGAGGTGGCTTCCGAATACCAGCCGCTCTGATCACTCTCGCCCCGGAGGAACGACGGGGAGAGAGCCGGAGAGAGGGGCGTTCCAGTAATGGGGTGGTCCAGCCCGCAGATTTGCGCCACAAACACCAAACGTCTGAAGACCGCGACCTCCGGAGGTGGCTGCCGAATACCAGCCGCTCTGATCCCTCTCGCCCCGGAGGGACGAACGGGGAGAGAGCCGGAGAGAGGGGCGTTCCAGTAATGGGGTGGTCCAGCCCGCAAATTTGCGCCACGATCACCAAACGTCTGAAGACCGCGACCTCCGCAGGTGGCTTCCGAATACCAGCCGCTCTGATCCCTCTCGCCCCGGAGGAACGACAGGGAGAGAACCGGAGAGAGGGGCGTTCCAGTTCGCCACTCAAATTGCCGTTCGCTTCGCCGAACTTCGTTTTCTCTGGAAATTTTGCTTGAGTGAGAGAAGCTTAGGCGGTTCATTAAGGCTGGTTTGGCTGGAGAGATGGCCGAGTGGCTTAAGGCGCAGGTTTGCTAAACCTGTGTACGGGAAACCGTACCGAGGGTTCGAATCCCTCTCTCTCCGCCATTACTTCCAGGGGCACCCGCCGGTTCTTTTGGATCCCGGCACGCGCCCAAACCGCCAGAGACCATCACACACATGCAAGTCAACCGAGTCATTGACTCCGAACGGGGTTTTGTCTTCACCACCATCACCGGCGAAATCACCGTCGGCGATGTCCTTGCCGACATCGAGCGGCTCGCCGCTCAACCGTCCTATCGTCCCGAGATGCCGGGAATCGTCGACATGCGCCAGGCCACCACGCACATGACCGCCGAGCAGATCGAGCAAATCGCCCAGACCCTGAAAAAGCGGCCCAACGTGGTCAGCCACACGCGCCGCGCGCTGCTGGTCAGTTCCGACCTCCTGTACGGCCTCTACCGGATGTTCGAATCCTTCGCCGACGAGAATCCCACTGAATACCGCGTGTTTCGCGATGAAAACGAAGCGCGCGCGTGGATCGGAGCGGTCCCGGTGCCGAAGATTACTCCGGCATAGCCCGGAGACTTTCGCATTTTTCCATGGCCGTCTTTCGGCTGCTGTCTTTAATTCCCTCTCCGCCGCGGAGTAGGGGAGAGGTGGCGCCTTTGATCGAATTTGTTCATGCACGTCCCGTGAAAAGGCAACTGAGATGCGGCCGTCTGGCACCCGTTATGCGGTTTGTTTTGACCTTGGGCCTTATCCCGGTAAGCTTTTCTGCCGATTGGAAGCCATGAGTGACCACACCACGCGAGCTTGCCCGGGGCGATTACCGCTCCCGCTTTGTGCTGGCTTTTCCAATCCATGAGCGAATCCTGGCCCCTGATTTTGGTGATGCTCTGCCTCGCGGCCATTGTCGCCATTTATTTTTTCAACAACCCGATGCGCCACAGCGGGCGGTTCATGGTCGGGCGCTTCCTGAACTGGTTTCCCCTGGGCATGACCTATGCCTTTCTCTACATGGGGCGCTACAATCTCACCGTTTCGAAAAACGCGCTGGGAACGCTCATGTCGAACCACGATTTCGGCTGGATCTTCGGCATCGGCACCTGGGTGTATGCGCTTTCCTTCCTCGTGAACGGGCCGCTGGTGGACAAGATCGGGGGCAAAAAGGGCATTCTCATCGCCACGGTCGGATCCGCGGCCGCCAACATCGTCATGGGAATGCTGACCTACCTCGCCGTCACCGGGCGATTGCAGATGAAACTGGTGGTGGCCTTCTCCACGGTCTACGCCATCAACATGTATTTCCAGAGCTACGGCGCGGTCTCCATCATCAAGGTGAAGGCCTACTGGTTTCACGTGCGTGAACGCGGGGTTTTCGGCGCGATTTTTGGAACGCTGATCTCATTTGGCGTTTATTTCGCGTTCGATTGGGGCCAATCGATCGTGAAAATCACCCGGGCAAATGCGCCGCCCGGGAACGACTGGTTGTCCCGCAAGATTCAATCCGTCTTCACTTCTCCCGGGCAATCTGTGGATGCCACGTGGGCGGTGTTCTTCATCCCGGCGGCGATCATGGTGTTCTGGGCGGTGATCGACCTCTGGCTGATCAAGGACACTCCCGAGGAGGCGAATTTTGAATCGTTCGACACGCATGACGCCTCGTCCGGCCAGATGCACATCGAATTCACCCGCATGGAGCTGCTGAAAAAAGTCTTCACCAGCCCCTTGATGATGCTCATCGCCACCGTCGAACTGACCTCCGGCGTCTTTCGCAACGGAATCATTCAATGGTATACAATTTTCGCCAAAAATGTGCCGCAACCGGGCGCGGAGTTCTTCATCAACAATTGGGGCCTGCTGCTCTGTCTCTTCGGGATTGTGGGCGGTTTTGCCGGGGGACTCATCTCGGACCGCTTCTTCCAATCGCGCCGCGGCCCTCCGGCCGCATTGCTCTGCGGTGGCGTGCTGGTCATGGCGCTGCTCATGGAGGCGGCGCTTTTCTCGTCGCCTGTGATGGTTGGCGTCACCGGACTTTTCATCGTGCTTTGCGCCATAGGCATCACCTCACTCATGTCCGGGACCGCCGCCACTGATTTCGGCGGACGCAAGGCCACGGCCACCTGCTCCGGAGTGGTGGACGGTTTCGCCTACCTTGGCACCGGCTTGCAGGCAGTCAGCCTTGGCTATCTTACAGAAATGAGCTGGCGCTGGTGGCCGGTGTTCCTGGTGCCGTTCGCCATTGTCGGGGCCCTTATCGCCATCAAGATCTGGCGCGAATTGCCCGCCGCGACCCGGAAATATCTCGCCGACCAGGAGAAGAAACAGGGCGCGGACCTCGTCTCGACCGTCACTCCCCAGTGACCGCGTGAGAATAGGAAGGACGCACCGCGCTGCGTTCAGCGGCGCAATAGAAGCGCACAGAATCCCGTCATTCAGCCTCGATTGCATTGCATGGCTTCGATCGCCTGGACCGGGTAGGGCGCGTCACTCCGTGCGCGCCGCCTAAATACCCAGCCCGTCCACCAACCCGCGTCCGCCGCCGCATGCTTGACAATCCCCATCCAATACAGTAATGTCTGTATCGACAGAAATAAATGAAACGGCTATGACACCACTGACTCCCATCCAGCAAAAGTTCATCCTCCACTGGGGCGAGATGGGCACACGCTGGGGAATCAACCGCACCGTCGCGCAGATTCACGCGCTGCTGTTCATTTCGCCCCGGCCGCTCAATGCCGAGGAAATCGCCGATACACTGGCCGTGGCCCGGTCGAACGTGAGCACCAGCCTCAAGGAACTGCAGGGGTGGGGGATCGTGAAGCTCGTGCATGTCCTCGGGGACAAGCGGGACCATTTCGAATCCATGAAGGATGTGTGGGAAATGTTCCGCCTGGTGCTCGACGAACGCAAACGCCGCGAAATCGATCCCACGCTCGCCATGCTCCGCGAATGCCTTGCGGAACCGGGCGCCGACAGGGATTCCCACACGCGCGAACGGCTCAAGGATCTCGAGGAATTCTTCCAGACCACCACCGCGTGGTACGAACAGGTGCGCCGCTGGCCGGCCACCGCGCTGGCGAAGTTCGCGCGCCTCGGCGACAAAACACTCAAGGTGCTCGGCCTGGGCCGGAAATAATTTTTTTTGCGCGCCGATTTCTGTGAATACTGAAAAGAATGAAATGATCGCGGGTTGGGTGCTCTATGACGGCGAATGCGCCATCTGCACTCGCTGGGTCGCGCGCTTTTACCATCCGCTGCGGCGGCGCGGCTTCCGGCTCGCCCCGCTGCAGACGCCCGGAATCGCGGAACGTTTCGGTTTGAAAGAGGAAGGCCTCTTGAATGAGATGCGTTTGGTCACGCGTGACGGACACATCTTGGGCGGCGCGGATGCGCTCGCTGAAATCGCCCGCGCTCTCTGGTGGACGTGGCCGGTCTGGCTCGCGTATCAACTTCCCGGTGCGAAGCCGGTCTTGCGCGCAGCCTATCGCTGGCTCGCCCGCAATCGATACTGCCTCGGCGGAGCGTGCCGCATTGGCATGGACGGAAAGCACACCGGGACGGACCACCGCGTCACCAGCTCGTTTTTCGAAATTCCCTGAGCCTATGAACACCAATGTCACCAGCCGGGCGGGGCAGGGGACGAATCTCGCAGTTGCGGGTCGGCGCATGGCGCCGGGACAAACATTGATCGACCGCCTGATTTTATATGCGCCGTTGGCTCTCTTGCCGCTGCTTGCCTTCGCGTTCAGAAACAAGCTGCCGGCGTGGGGCTTCATGTGGCTGCTGGCGTTCGCGATTTTTCTCGGCTGCAAATGGCTGACCTGGCAACAGTGCCGCGCCAGTGTCGCAGCTCCACAATGGAAAAGCTGGGCTTACTTGTTCGGTTGGCCGGGACTCGATGCGAAGGCTTTCCTGTCGCAAGGGCGCCCAGTCACACGGCCTTCTCTTGTGGAGTGGGCGGCGGCAGTGGCGAAAACCGCCTTGGGCGCAACGCTCTTGTGGGGAGTGCTGCCGAAATGGCCCGCGCCGCCGCCCCTGCTGGCCGGGTGGTGCGGGCTTTTCGGCCTGGTGTTCCTTCTGCACTTCGGGTCGTTCCACCTGCTCGCGCTCGTGTGGCGCGGGTTTGGCGTTGACGCCCAGCCGTTGATGAAGGCGCCAGTTCGAGCCACTTCGTTGGGCGAATTCTGGGGCCGGCGCTGGAATTCCGCTTTCAATAAGCTCGTCCACGACGCGCTCTTTCGTCCGTTTTACCGCCGCCTCGGAACAACCTGGGCAACCATGGGCGTCTTTTTGGCTTCGGGATTCATCCACGAACTTGTCATTTCGGTCCCCGCGCGAGCCGGCTACGGCCTGCCCACGCTCTATTTTGTTTTGCAGGGTTTCGGAGTAATCGCCGAACGCGCGCGCGCAGGCCGCCGACTGGGCTTGCGCCATGGCGCCGCTGGTCGCTGCTTTACCTTGATATTCACTGCCGCTCCGGCGTTCTGGCTCTTTCATCCGCCGTTCATCCAAAACGTGATCCTGCCGATGCTTCACGCCATCGGCGCTCTCCCGAATTTATGAACACCACCACACTGACCCTGCTGCTTCAGTTCGCCGGTATCATGCACCTTGGCTTGCTCTGCGCGGGTTCGTTGATGCCGCGTGTCGTCAATCTGCGCGCGCATATCGCCATGCTGCCGCCGTTCATCCGCCAGTTGTTCTGGGTCTATTACAGCTTTATCGGGCTTTGCCTGATCAGCTTCGGCACGATCACTGCCGTTCTTGCGAGATCGCTCGCCGCCGGCGGACCGCTCGCCGGGGCGATGTGTCTGTTCCTGGCCGCCTTCTGGACGCTGCGGTTGATCGCCGCCACTTTCATATTCGACCTGCGGCCGTATCTCACCACCACGCCGCGGCGACTCGGCTATCACGCGATCAACATCGTTTTCGTTTATCTCCCGGTCGTTTACTTGCTGGCCGCGTGGAACGCATTCAAACCATGAAGATCATCCTTGCCGGTGGTTCGGGTTTTCTCGGACGTGCTCTCGCCCGTTATTTCGCGGCGGCCGGTTGGGAAGTGGTCATCCTCACCCGCTCGCCGAAGCCCGGGCACGGCACGGTTCGTGAGGTTGATTGGGACGCGCGCACGCTGGCGCCTTGGAAAGAGGAACTCGAAGGCGCAACCGCCATCGTCAATCTCACCGGCCGCTCGGTCGATTGCCGCTATCATGCCGCCAACCGCAAGGAAATCCTGGAATCTCGCGTCGACTCCACGCGCGTGCTCGGCAACGCTGTCGCGCAATGCACCCGCCCGCCGCGCGTCTGGTTGAACGCCGGCACGGCCACGATCTACCGGCATACCTTTGGCAAAGCCTGGGATGAGAACGGTGAAATCGCCGGGACTCCGGAGGCCAACGACGAGTTCTCTGTCCAGGTCGCGCAAGCCTGGGAAGCTGCCCTGAACGAAGCGCAGACTCCCGCCACGCGCAAAGTCATCCTGCGCAGCGCGATGGTGCTCGGTCATGCCCGGAACAGCGTGTTCCCCGTTCTCCGACGCCTCGTTCGCCTCGGCCTCGGCGGTCGCATGGGCGATGGCCGACAGTTTGTTTCCTGGATTCACGTGGACGATTTCTGCCACGCGATCGAATGGCTCATCAACCATGATGACCTCGCCGGCCCGGTGAATCTCGCCGCGCCCAACCCTCTCCCCAATCACGAATTCATGCGCACACTGCGCGAAGCCTGCCACATGCCATTCGGCCTGCCGGCGCCAGCGTCGATGCTGGAGGTTGGCGCATTTTTTCTTCGCACCGAAACCGAACAGATCCTCAAGAGCCGCCGCGTTGTGCCGCGCCGGCTTCTCGAAAGCGGTTTTCAGTTCCGCCATCCCTATCTCCGCGGCGCCGCCGATAATTTGCTTCAACCTCCCGCCAACGGCTCATGATGGGAACGCTCCATGAACGTCATCGCCCAACCTCCGCCGGGCGCGCCGCGATCCTCCCTGTCCGACGCCGCGCGGGAACGGCTGCTGAGTGTTCGCGGTGAGCCGTTGTTCCTCGCGGATTGGCTGCGGCCGGTATTCATCCATTTCGAGGCGCCGTCCGCCGAACTCCAGCCGCATGTTCCTTTCGAGCTCGATTTGCGCGAGGGCAGGGCGTACGTGAGTCTTGTGGCCTTCACCATGCGCGGCCTCCATCTGTGCCGCGGCGGACGGCTCGGCGCATGGCTGTTCGCGCCCATCGCAACCCACGAATTGCTCAACGTCCGCACCTATGTCCGCCATCAGGGCGAAGCCGGCATTTATTTCATCGCCGAGTGGGTGCCCAATCGCTTGAGCGCATGGCTCGGGCCGCGCACGTTCGGGTTGCCGTATATCCACGGCCAATTGCAATACAGCCACGCTGGCGCGCAGCCTTTTTGCGGCCTGGTGAAGTGCCCCGGCGCCGCCTTGCGCTACACGGCCACTCCCGAGTCAAACTCCTCACTGACGCCCTGCGCCCCCGGCTCAATCGCCGAATTCCTCCTTGAGCGCTACACCGCATTCACCACCTGCGGCTGCCTCCGGGCCTGGTTTCGCGTCTGGCACCCGCCGTGGCTGCAAATGGGAGTCAGTGTCCAGATTCAAGACAGTTGTCTCCTGCGGGAACGTTTCCCCTGGTTCGCCCATGCGCGGCTGGTTGGCGCCAATTATTCGCCTGGCACGGAGGACGTTTGGATGGGCCGGCCGCACCGCCTTTGAATTTTGGGCTGTTTCAACTCCTCCGAACACGCACCGGGAAACAAAAGGGCCAGCGGTACGGATTTCCGCTGGCCCAATCGAACATACCTACGAAATGACAGTATCAAACGGGATACTGTCGGTTGGGATTTCAGCACGAAACCTGCCAACCCAAATCCGCAAATCCACCCGCCGGACGCAGCCCAAAAAGAAAAGGCCAGCACCCAAACCAGATGCTGGCCCCCGCTACGCGCAGTCCCAAACTACCGAAAGGACCGCGCGAAATTTTGTTCGGTTGCCAATTTGGCAGCAAAAAATGTGCCGCCACGGACGCGTCCATCGCGCGATTTTGCGCTGCCGTGATTGAAGACGAAGGGAGGAGGCGAAAAGTTTCAGGGGCTGCCGCGTTCGGCAACATATTTTTTCAATCGAAGCAAATCCGCGGCACGAGCGGATGCTTCCCCTGCATTTTCACGATCCAGAAAAACGCCCGCATGCGCCAGCGCATCCGCCACCCGCCCTCCAGTTCCCCGGCCAGCACCGCATTCACCGCCGACGCCAGGCTGAACCGCTCGCGCGGCTCCAAAAAAACCTCCATGAACGGCGTCGTATAATAGCTCTCGACCATTTCCCAGTAGAACGCCATGGCGCGATGCACGCGCTTCTCGTACGCCGCCAGCCGCCGCGCGCCGTCGTCGCCCGCCCTCAAGGATTCATCCACCGCCTGCGCCGCCAGCTTGCCCGAGAACATCGCCAGGAACACGCCCGCCGAAAAAATCGGGTCCATGAACCCCGCCGCATCGCCCACGCGCACCAGCCGCTTGCCCACGAAACGCCGGTTGCGATACGAAAAATCCCCTGTCGTCTGGATGTTGTTCAACAGCGTCGCGCCGCTCATCCGGTCGCGCATGAGGGCGCTCGATTCCACCATTTGATCGAACACCTGGGCCGGCGTCAGCTTCAATCGCCCGAATTCCTCCTGGTCCATCACGCAGCCCACGCTCACTTTTTCGCGCGACAGCGGAATGATCCAGAACCATTTGTTTGCCAGCCGCACGATCACCGTATCGCCGCCGGGTTCGCCGTCGTCGAGCTTCACGCCCGCGAAATGCCCGAACACCGCCAGTTTCTTCAACCGCGGATGGATCATGCGCAACCCTTCCTGGTTGCCGCTCATGTTGCCGCGGCCGCTGGCGTCGATCAGGAACGGCGCCTCAAATTTCTCCACGCGCCCCGCCTCGTCGCGCGCCTCGATCGTCACCGTCTCGCCGGTGTTCGCGAATTTCGACACCGTCCAACCCTCGCGCACTTCCGCGCCCGATGACGCCGCATGCTTCAGCAGCACGTGATCGAACTTCGAGCGTTCCACCTGCATCGCCTCGGGTTCGCGCGTGAATCGGCCGCGCCGGAACACGAACTTCGTCCCCTTCGAGCCGTTCCCCAGGTGAAATTGCGCGCCGAACTTCGGATTGAACCCCGCCTCCTTCAGCGCCTCCATCAATCCCATCTCGCGGAACAACTGCTGGTTGTAGGGCAGCAGCGATTCGCCGATGTGAAATCGCGGGAACCGCTCCTTCTCGAGCAGCAAGACTTTCTTTCCGGCGCGCGCCAGGTAAGTCGCCGTCGTGCTCCCGCCCGGCCCGCCGCCGATGATCAATGCATCGTAACCAGCCATCCAATCATCCTTTCAGAAGGCCGCTTTCCATCCTGCACCTTGTATTCCGCATCGCGCATCTTCGATTCGTAGCCTCTCAGCTCGCGCCCTCCGCCGCCGCGCGATTCTGCACCGCCGCGACGATGGTGTTGACGTTTTGCAGGATGTCCTTCGCGGCCGCCGGCGTGGGAATCTTCAGTCCGAAGTTCTTGTCGAGCGCCACCACCAACTGCAGCGCGTCCACGGAATCGAGGCCAAGGCTGCCGGGCCCGAACAGCGCCTGGTCGTCCTTGATCTCTTCGGCCTTCATTTGCAACATCAGGTTCTCGACCATCAAGGTCTTGATCCTCTGCTTGAGCACTTCAGTTTTGTCCATGACTAAAAAATTCCGCCGTCCACTTTGAGCACCGAGCCTGTGATGTATCCCGCTTCGGCACAAGCCAGAAATCTCACCGCCGCCGCCACTTCCTCCGGCCGTCCGAAACGCCGCATCGGTACGCGCGCCATCGCGCCCTTCCGTTCCTCCTCACCCATCGCACGCAAAGCTTCCGTGTCAACATACCCGGGGCACACCGCGTTCACCGTGATCCCGATCCGCGCCACCTCCTTCGCCAGCGACTGCGTCAACGCCACCACGCCCGCCTTTGCCGCCGCGTAATTCGTCTGGCCGGCCGGCGCCAGCAGCGCGCTCAGCGACGCAATGTTCACGATCCTTCCCGCGCGCTGGCTGATCATCGTCGGCAGCACCGCCTGGCATCCGTGAAATACCGAGTCCAGGTTCGACGCCACCACGCGATGCCACGCTTCCGCCGGCAACGTCGCCAGCAATCCGTCCTCGTGATGCCCCGCGTTGTTTACCAGCACATCCAACCGCTGCTGTTGCGAAACTATTCCCGACACCGCCGCCTGCCATGCCGCCGGTTGCGTAACATCCAGCGTCACGCAACTGCATCGCCCCGGAAATTCCGCCGCCAGCGCATCCGCGTGTTCCCGGCGATTGTGCACCCCCAGCACCACGCGATTCTCCGCCGCCTCGGCCAAAAACGCGCGCGCAATGGCCTGCCCCAACCCGCCGTTCCCACCCGTGATCAATATGACTCGCGATGCCATACTCTATTGCCCTTCTCTCTCCAAAGTGATTTTTTGCCGGTCCCAGGGCGGACTGCACCTCCAGCCTGCGAATCCAACCTGGCGATTCCGAAGCTGTTCCCTCGCCCCCTCGGGGGAGAGGGTTAGGGTGAGGGGGCGTTCCCAGTTTCCCGTGAGTGTGAGCCTTCCAATCCGATCTCCTCCTTTCATCCCGCCCCTCCATTTCCATTCCCATTCTTCGCCTTCACAAAATGCGCCCCGATCGCCTGCTCGTTGCAGCCCACCACGCTCACACTTGCGCCGCTGTATTTTCCCTCGCGCACAGCCTCCACCGCCGCCACGCATTGCCACGCCGCCGCCGCCGTCAATCCCTCGCCCAGCACGCGCTTCGGCGACACCCGCGTCGAACACCAGTCCCGCCACGCCGCCTCTTCGTCCGCGTCGAAACGTTTCGCCCCCTGCAAGCCGTCCACCAGCAATTGCGTGCCCGTGCAAGCCGGCAATTCCGCCCGCAACCGCAGCGCCGCCTGCGCCCGCGTCTGCCGCAGCGTGAACAAATGCGGGCTCGTGATCGCCCGCAACTCCGCCGCCGGCGATCCTTCCGCCGCGCATTTCAAATACAGCGCTCCGCCGCCATCGCTCAGCGTGATCCCGCGGCTGAACAGCCGGAACGCATCCGGCACCAGCCAGTCGCATTCCTCAGCGCCCGCCACCACGCAACCATCCACCCGCCCGTCGAGAAGCCATTGCGCCGCGAGCGCGATGCCTTGCAGAAAAGTCCCGGGATCGCCCACCAGCGTGTAATTCATCGCCGGTGTTCCCAGCAGCGACGCTAGGTGACTCGCCGGCGCGTTGAACACGGTCTCGGGAAAAACCACCGGGCTCGCCGTGGCCGGATCGCGCAACACTTCATCATAAAATCGCCGCGAATAATTCACGCACCCGGTCATCACGCACAACACCACGCCCAGCCGTAGTTTGCCCCCGGTCACCGCCTGCGCATCGCCGCCCAAAGCTTCAAGCGCCGCGCCCACCACGTACTGCGAAATGGGACTGGCCCGACGCAGCCGCCCGTGCGCGAAAAATGACGGCCGCGCGTCCGGCGACGGCACCCGCCGCATGCGCAAGCCTTTTTCCCATCCGGGCCGCGCGACGGATTGCGCCACCGCCGCGTTGCCGGCCGCCAGCGCCTCGCGCAACGGCCCCGTTCCCCAGCCCGCCGGGGAAACCGCGCCGCAACCATGGACGAAAACCCTGTTCATACCGGCCACCTCCGCAATACGAGGCTGGCGTTAGCGCCGCCGAACCCAAACGAATTCTTCAGCACATATTCCACCTTCGCCTTCGTCGGATGCCGCACGACCGGAAACGTGCACGCCGGGTCCGGCTCGCGCAGGGTCGAGGTCGGCGGCAGCCATTGCTCGCGCAGTGTCATCAGGCACACCACCGTCTCCACCGCGCCCGCGCCGCCCAACAGATGGCCCACGCTCGATTTTGTCGAACTCACCGGCAGGTTCACCGTGTGTTCGCCCGCCCAGCGCCGCACCGCCATCGCCTCCGCGCCGTCGTTCATCGGCGTGCCGGTCCCGTGCGCATTCACGTAGTCGATCATGGAAGGCGCCAACTCCGCCGCTCGCATCGCCATCTGCATCGCCGCCAGCGCCGCGTCGCCTTCCGGGTGCGGCTGCGTCAGATGATGCACGTCCAACGCCGCGCCGTACCCGACGATTTCCCCCAAAATTTGCGCCCGCCGCTGCCTTGCGTGATCGAGCGTCTCGAGTGCCAGCACCGCCGCGCCTTCGCCCAGCGCCAGCCCGTCCCGGTGCGCGTCAAAGGGACGGCACTGGGTCGGCGACATCGCCTGCAACGAATCGAATCCCGCAAAAACCAACTGGCACAGCCCGTCGTAACCGCCCGTGAGCACGCGATCGCACTGTCCCCCGCGCAAAAGCTCCCATGCCTGGCCGATGGCATTCGCCCCCGACGCGCAGGCGTTGGCGATGATTGTGATCGGCCCCGTAAAACCGATTGCGTCGGCCAGCGTCAGCGCCTGGTTCTGGGATTGGTAATTCATCACGCGCGTCGCCTGGCCATGATGCGCCTGCGGAGTCGCCAGCGCCTGCCGGTAATACGCCTCGCCCAGCGCCATGCCGCCACTGGTGGTGCCGAGCACGAGCGGAAGCTGATGCGTCGCCGTCCAGCCCGATTGCCGCCACGCCTCGTCCGCCGCCAGCAACAGAAGTTTCGACGCGCGATCCAGCCGTTGCCGCTGCCGGTTCGTCAGCCCCGCTGCCGGGATTTCGTCCGGCAAATTCACTTCGCCTGCCACCTTCACCCGCTGCCGTGACACGTCGAACAGCGTCACCGGCCGCAGCGCCACCCGCCCGTTCCGGAAACCATCCGCGTTTGCCCCCCAACCAATCCCCAGCGAAGTTACAATTCCCGCGCCCGTCACGACCACTCGTCGCGGCGCACCCGAATTTTGAGGTATAGGAAAAAGCACTGGACTTTGTCAGTTAGGACGTTACGACTCGCATTATTGTCAATTCTTCACCCGTGTCAAACCGGGGTATCCGCCCACTCCGCTTTGCGCTCTTCGCGCGGGGCACTGCGTTTCTCTTTTGATTCCCCAGCCTGGTAGGGCGCGCAGTCCTCTGCGCGCCGCCGACCGCCTATCGCTTCCTCTACCGCGTTGCCGTTGGAACCCCACGGGACTCTGACAATTCCCAATTCTGCATTTTTGCGGTTTGGACCGTGGAACTTGGATCTTCCGTGGCTGACGGACCTTGATTCCTGAAGCCGCATTATCGGAAACACAAAATTTCTTTCTTATCTGGAAATAAGTGAAATTATGCGATTCAACTTCATCCAACCTGCTGTCCCCAAAGCACAAACCGCCGTTCCGAGTTTCCAATCTGATCGGAAAATCCCCGGCGATTTTCCACTTGAGCGGCAACTCCCGCGCCCATCGTCCTCGCGCCAGCGTCTTGGACTGCGGTGGCAACGACACCGCTTTCGACACCGTCCTCCCACCCAGCACCTGGAATTCGCCCAAACCTCTCCACACATTCGCAACTTGCGTCCATAAATCTCGGACTCTGACTGGAGCTTGATTTTTGGAGGTTATTTGGATCTTGGATGTTGAATCTTGGAGCTTCGAACCTTTCCATCGCTCCCTCTCATTCAAGCCGTATCCATATATTTTTGTCACCTTTCACCCGCCCAGCATGCCATGGGGGGTGGGACAACCGTGGTCCAATCCCAAAAAGTACGGACAAAGAGAATTTCTTTGAACTCCAGCCACTTACGCAAACTCCACTCGAAACACGGCGAATCGCTGGCCATCTGCGCGGAACGCCGGTTTGCAACCGGCTTAGCCCGCCCTCCAACCAAGCGGTTCCATTCGCTTTGCGGCGCCGGACCTCGCCTCGGCTCTTGGAACTGCTGGCATGCAATGGCGGTTGCAACTCCCGAAATCCCGCTCTCTCAGCGCCCTATCCTGCTCGCCTTCCCGGTAAACTCCGCGTCAAACAAAGGACACCGAATCATGACCGAACCATTCTTCCCCCCATCCCCTGCAAATGTGGCATCGAGCGGAAGAGCATCACTGCCGAACTTCGCCGCGGATTCCGGCCACATATCGAACGCCATCCATTTTTCGTAGTGCGCCTCCAGGTGGTCCCCTTTCGGGCTGATTTGCAAAATTTTTCCGGATGGCAGCCGAAATTCGCCCGCCCATTCTGCCATCGTTTCCGCGCTCCCGCGTACAAACGCGGGCGGTTTGGGGGGACGATGGGTTTCAGGTGGATCGCTTGAAATCCTGGCCAGTGTGGCTTGTGACCCATTCACCTCCATTACAAGCTCAGTGACGCTCCCTCCTTTATTGCGATCAAACGTCAGCCGCCGGCCGCCCATTCGGGTGAAATAGGTGGTTTCAGATTCCGGCAGAATTTCCTGAAGCGGTTGGCCATCCAACTGCAAAAACAGCCGTCCGCCTTCGCTGCAAATTCCGGCTGTGAAATTCGCCCCCTGGCGATATTGGCCCACGCAGGCTTCCAGGACGCTCTTCTTGAGGTTCACCGCCCCCGGTCTGTCAGTGGCTTGCCACTCGCTCCTCAGAATGATCGCCCCGATGGACGGAAGCTCCATATCAAATGCCTTGTTCGAGAGCGCCACCACCCCGCGCCGCCTCTTGATGTCCATCGTAATCGTCGAGGTGAATCCCAGCGTTCCGCCATTTTTCGAAACCCAATCGCCCGACACTCCCCAACCCGGCGCCTGGCCCTGAAGCGAAACCTCGTGCGTCTTTTCCATCAACCGGGTCAGCCGGTTGGCGGTGAAGCCAAGATTGGCCGCCAGGTACTTCAGCAGGTCGTTCACGGTGGAATGTAAGGCCCCCGCGCCGCACAGGGATTCGGCGAAAACCATGTCCTCCTCGGGCTTGCCGAACCACCCATGTCCACAGGCACGGCGCGCCGCCATTGCTGGCGTCAACACGATCCGGGTGCTGCCCATTCCCAGCGGCTCGCAAATTCGTTCCTGGACCAGCGCCTCGAAGTTTGTGCCCGCCTTCCGCGTAATCGCGTCCGCCAGCAGCGCCATTCCGACATTTGAATACCGGTATCCGGTTCCGGGATCGTAAGGTGGCTCGAATCCCGACAAAAAGGCGAGCAACTTGTCCATGCTGTACCCGGCATAAGGCTCCTTCCAGCTCTCCGGCGTCAGGTTTTCCGGATCCAGCGGAAGTCCGGACGTGTGAGTTGCCAGATGCAGTAATGTGATTTGGCTTCCGTTGTGGGCCGGTACTCTCGCCGATGCCGGCAGATATTTCGCCACCGGATCATTCAGGTTCATTTCCCCGCGCTCAACCATGTCCTGCAGCAGGAGTCCTGTGAACGTCTTGGTGATCGAACCGATCTCAAAAACGGTTTCCCCGTTCACCTCTGCGGACGCTCCGTCGTCCGCTCTCCCCCAACTCACCACGCTGGCCCCGTGCTCATCAATGATCCCCACCACCACGCCGGCGCTTTTCTTCTCCAGGTCGACGTGGTCCGCAAGCAGCGCACGAATGGCATTGGTGAATTCCTCCGCGCCGGCCAGCGACCGGCCGGCGAACAAAACGTAACCGCAAAATAAGAGGCAAACAGTCCGTTTCATTCAAGGTTCGTCCGGTCCATCTTTGGACCCTAGCCGGAAGCCAAATCACTGGGAAGCCGTTTTCCCTGGCGAAAGCCCGCCGCAAGAAAGCCCCGGGCAACCCCCTGGGTTGCATCCCAAAAATTCTCCAAGCCCTGAAAGCGGCGTTCACAATCACGAATCACTCCCCGCGCTTCGTTCTTGTATTGGCTCTCCGAATCTTTACCCTGACCCACGGGTTCACTGGCACCGCTTTTCTTCCCATGTCTGACAAGCCGATGAATGGCCCCGGAAAGGCAGCTCAAGCGAGATCGCCCGTTCCCGTCTCCTCCTCCGCCGAAGCGTCGGGCGAAATCCGGCCACTCGTTTTCTTCAGCGCCAATCGCATGGACCACAGTTGGCGCGATCGCATCAGGGACAAGGTGGACAGACTCGGCGGTGGTGTGGATTGGTGGTACGAGTCCAGATCGGATGCGGCTCCCCTTTCGCGGGAAGCTGAAACTGCCATCCAGCGGGCCTCGCTCGTTATCGTTCTGCTTTCGCCTTTCTATCTAAGATCCGAGGCCTCCGGAGGCGAATTGGCGCGCCTGCTCGAGCGTCGCAAAAGCCCTGGGATGCACCTGGTTTTCATCCTGGCGGAGCAATGCCCGTGGAAGGAGGTTCCCGGGCTCAATGAATTCCAACCCTGGGCCACCGAACAGCCGTTGAAGTCTCTCCGGAATCCCGAGGACGAGGAAATTGCCCTGGACCGGATCGCCGCCGATTTGCGCAGGCTCATCCGGACGCCCGACATCGTTGGGGTACGCCCAGCATCGGATGCGAAACAGGCAAACATCTCCTCTGGAGGGCATTTTCCCTTCTCACCGTATGCGATGCAGGCACTGCAGCGGGCACGGGAACTGGCGCACAACACCGGACGCAATCGGGTCACCGCCAGTTGCATCTTTTTCGGGTTGATTTCCACTCCTGCCTTTGAACGGGAACGAGCTCGTTTCCTGCAAAGCCCTGGCGGCCGCGGAGTCTCTTTTGAAGATGGCCTGCGCCAATTCACTCTGGATGGACTGCCTGAGCGCGCACGGGTTTTTGAGACGAACTTTCTCGGTAGAATAAATTCCGATGTTCAGGAGATTCTGGCGGCGGCGGAAAAAATTGCCAGAAGCACGTCGCCTTCGCTGGAAGAGATCCATCCGAGGCATTTGTTTGCCGCCCTTCTGGTGAGCAATAACGGTCGTCCTTCCATGGCCATTTCCAATCGTTTGGCCAAGCTCCGGATCAACTTGGAAGAGCTCGCAAAAGAATTCCGCTCTTTGCTCCTCGTTGAGAAGGCGGATGACCAGGAAGCATGGAATGCGGTGCTTTCACAGCTTGTTGTCCCGGGCTCATCCAAAGCGGAAACGATCTCAAGTGAGCCGCCGCCTGTCGAAGTTCCGCCGGTTCGGTCTACCCAACCTCCGTCGACTCCCGCTCCCACCGACTACATCGCGGGTCCCGCCGGGTTTTCATCCGAGTTCTGCGGTGTCGGCAACGGCCGGCAGGTGGTCGATCATTTGGGGATGGAGGCCAACGCGCGCCGCCTCGCCGAACTGATCGCCTTGCGCGAGACCCGGCTTCCCCTGGCCATCGGACTCTTTGGCAACTGGGGCTCCGGCAAGAGCCATTTCATGAATCTCATTGACCAGGACATCCGGGCTCTCGCTGCGGCCCAGAAATCCCGGCCTGTCGGTCCCTCCGACAAATGGTGCCGTGAAATTGTCCCGATCTATTTCAATGCATGGCATTACCTGGACGCCAACCTCTGGGCCAGTCTCGTCTCTCAGATTTTCGAAAGTCTCTTCATCCACCTGCGCCCGCGGCAGGACGATTTGAAAAAGGTGCAGAATCTCCTGGAACAGGCATCGGGCGCCACCGCGCGCGCGGCGGAGGAAGTGGCGGTCGCCACGGCCGCGACCGAGAAGGCCCGCGACGAGTTGACGGTTGCCCGGCAGACTGCCGAGCAGCAGCAAACCCTGGTCGCGGGAATGCTGCATGGCCTCGCCAAACTCCTCCCCGAGGTGCGGCCCGAAAAATTGCGCGAACGCGCCGTCGAGTTGCTTGGCGTCGAAAAGGAGATCAAGACCATTGATGATCTCCGTGACGTGGTGCGCGAGTCCCAATCCGACGGCGCCCGGCTTCGCGCGCTCTGGAACTCCGCCTGGCGTCAGCCCGGACGCGGCTGGAGATTCGCCTGGCTGGCCGCCTCATTGATCATCGTGCCCGCGATCACTGTCCTGGCCGCCCGATCACTTCCGATTCTCAAGGACCATTTGCATGGCGTAAGCCAGATGGTGCTGGGCGTGCTCACCTCGCTCTCGGCATTGATTGCTGCACTGCGGCCGGTCTACAGGCGGGTCGCCGATGGCCTGACAGAACTGGAGAACTGGCAGAAACAAGCCGAGGCCGAACAAAAGCGCCTGCTGGAAACACCCGCCGTCCAGGAGGCGAAATCCAATGTGAAAGCGGCCATCGCCCGGGAGGAGGACGCCAAAATCCACCTCGCCGAAGCCGAAGCGCGCGAGAAACAGCTCAAGGAAGAGGCCCGCAATCTCGCGCCCGAGCGGCGGTTGGGCCGCTTTATCGAGACCCGCGCCCAATCAGGCGATTACCGCGGACAGCTTGGCATCGTCAGTCTCGCGCGGCGGGATTTTCAAGCCCTGAGCGATTTGTTCGCCGACACCGAGGCCCTCAAGGAGAAGTTGAACGCGATGGAGTCGCCGAGCCTGACGCCGCAGGAGGTCGAGGAGTTGAGCCAGTGCATCGACCGCATCGTGCTCTTCGTGGATGACCTCGACCGCTGCCAGCCCGAGAAGGTGGTGGAGGTGCTTCAGGCGGTGCATTTGCTGCTCGCATTTCCGCTCTTTGCCGTCGTGGTGGGTGTTGACCAGCGCTGCCTGCGACAGAGCCTCCGCCTCCAGTTCAAGGGCCTGTTGACGCCCGATCAACCAGCCGCCGGCGCCGCGCCGGCCGCGAGCGCCAAAGGTGAGGACGGACGCCCAGCCACTCCTCTCGATTATCTCGAAAAGATTTTCCACGTGCCATTTCATCTTCCGCCAATGGGGGACGACGGTTTCAAAACCTTGATCAAGAGTCTCACCAAACCAGCGGCGCCCGCGCCGAATCCAAAACTCGTCGTTCCTGTGGAGACGGCGGGGCAGCAGTCCCACGTGGAACCGGCCGTCAAACCGGATGCTCCCGCCAATGCGGGCGCGGCTCCATTGCAGCAAAAGGGGGAGACCGCGCCTGCGCCTCCCAAAGCCCCGGGGCCGGACCCTTTCAAGACTTCCTTTCCAGACATGCCGCTCACCGATGTGGTCGGCAGCGTTCCTTTGCAGGACTGGGAACGAACCGCGCTCGAAGCCTATCACCCGCTCATCGGCACGCCCAGGGCGGCCAAGCGTCTCCTCAACACTTACCGCCTCGTGCGCGCAGGAGTCCCGGAGGCGGAATGGAATGCCTTCAAGGGCGACGGCAACCAGCGCGGGGAATTCCGTGTCGCCATGCTCTTGCTCGCCGGGGCTGCGGGCTATCCCGCCGTGGCCCGCGAATGGTTCGCCCTGCTCCGCACTGCGCAGGATTTTCCGAACCTCCACCAACTCTGGCCGCTTCGCTCCGATCCCGAGTGGCTGGCCTTCCGCGCCCTCTACGACCTGGCCTTCGCGAGCCAGACCCCAAACCTGTCGCGCGAACTTCTCTTGAAATGGCTGGATCGCGTTGAGGTCTTCGCCTTCTGAATCCCATGCCCATGCCCCGCCGCACCGCAATTCTCATCGGCGCTACCATCACCGTCGTTGCCATGGTGCTGCTCCTGCTCGTGCTCGGGCATGTGCAAGACCTGGCCCGCAATCAACCAGCCCCGCCAACCGCCGCTCCACCACCGCCAACCTCAGGGTTCGCCGCGCCTCCGTCGCATACACCTGTGGTGCAAGCCGCCGCTCCACCACCGCCAACCTCAGGGCTCGCCGCGCCCATTGACTACGTTCGCAGCCGCGTCACGGGTGGGGTGGGCGTCATGCTCTCTGCCGATCCCACCGTTGGCTTGCCACGGGTTCAAGGGGTTGTCCCCGGTTCGCCCGCCGAGAAGGCCGGCTTGCTCTCAGGCGACTACATTCTCCAGATCAACGATCAACCAACCGCCGGCCTGCCCCTCGCGCAGGTCGTGAATACCATGCGCGGTGTTGTGGGTTTCGATGTCACCATCATTGTGAAGCGGGCCGGGACCACGAATCTCACCTTCATCATCCCGCGCAGTTCCTGGAAAACGTTGAGTGGCACCAACAATTCGGTCCCCTTGCCACCGCTGGGCAATCCCTGAGCATCACCATGCGCTACGAAGAATTCAAAACCCGCATCCACGCGAAGCTCGGCCGCGCTCCCGCCGGCCTGACCTGGAACCAGCTCAAAACTTCCCTGCGCCTCCCCTACGACCGTCCGTGTCCCGAGTGGGTGAAACGCCTCGAACGCGACATCCATTTGACCCGCGCCGCCGGGCCCGGCCGCGCCATGCTCTGGAAGCTCAAAGCGCCACGATAAATTCCTTCCAGATGCGCTCTTGTTGTGATCGACGAGAGTGATCTTCGCCACCGGCGATCCGCCATCCTCGCCTTCTCAAAGGCATCACCCAAATGGGGTATTGGCATCCGGCCGCATCTGCGCTACCATACCCCATTCTCATCGACCGGCGGGCACGACGTATGCTTAAGAGCCTCAAGCACATGAGGTTTCCATTTGCCCGCCGTTTTGACGGAAAGCGGCCAGCTCCAGGCGCCAGACCCGGGTCCTGTTCCCCCAAACAACAACCTAACTGTCGTCAAAAATAACTGCACAAAATCATGAAAAAGCCATTCCCCCGAATCCTTGGGCTGATCATCTGCGTCTGTTCGCTCAATCGCGCGCTTGCGCAAAACCCGCCGTTCTTCAACGTCAAAAGCTACGGCGCCACTGGCAACGGCAGCACTTCCGACACCTCCGCCATCAACAAGGCCATCATTGCCGCCAATGCGGCAGGCGGCGGCACCGTTACCTTCCCATCGGGAAGTTATCTCTCGGGCTCCATTCACCTGTCCAATGATGTCACGCTCTACCTGAGCAACGGCGCCACCATCCTAGGCGCTTCGAGCGGTTACGATGCGCCGGAGTCCAATCCGTATTCCCAATACCAGGACAGTGGCCACAGCCATTTCCACAACGCGCTGATCTGGGGCGACGGTGTGAATAACGTCGGCGTCATGGGCCCGGGCAAGATCGACGGCAACGGCCACCTGTCCACCTCGAGCACAACCCCCGCCGACAAGGCCCTCTCCCTGAAGCTTTGCACCGGCATCATCGTGTCGGGCGTCACCATCACCCACGGCGGGCACTTCGGCATCTTCATGGACGGCTGCACGAACGTGGTGGTCACGAACGCGCAGATTCTCGAATCCTCAGACCGCGACGGGTTCAATCTCATCGACAGCTCGCACTGCACCATCATTAACTCCACCATCGAAGGAAGCGATGATTCCATGTGCCTCAAGAACACCTACGCGCTCGGGCGCAAAATCGGTTCCAGTGATATTCACGTAAGCGGTTGCACCATCCTCTCCACGGGCAATAACGCCACGCAGTTCGGTTCCGAGAGCGTCGGCGACTGGACCGATGTCACGTTCTCCAATTGCAAACTCACCGCCGCCGGCAAGGCGGGCATCGGCATCACCTCGCAGGACGGCGCGGTGATTGACGGGGTGACCTATGATAACATCACCATTTCGGGCTGCGCCGCGCCGATCTGGATGAAACTGGATCACCGGACCGGCGGCGCGCCGGGTACCGTGCCCGTCGGCCGCATCCGCAACATCAGCATCAACAACGTCACCGCCTCCCATGCCACGCAGGGCAGCCATTCCTACATCCCGACCATCAACGGCTATTTTGACGGCTCGAGCACCATCATCCCCATCGAAAACGTCGTGCTCAACAACGTCAACATCTCCACCGTCGGCGGTTCGTCCTCCTCGGGTAACAATAACGAACCCGCCAACAACCAGGACTGGCGCCCCGCGAACTACGGCAGTTGGCCCTGCTTTGGCTGGTTCCTCCGTTTCGCGCAGAACATCTGCTTCACCAATTGCCAGAGCCATTTCGACAATAATGACGACCGCGCCGCCGTCGTCGCTGAGAAGTCCACGAACATCCTGTTCGACACCTTCGTGGCTGAGGTCGGTTCGTCCAGTCCCTACGACCTGCGCTTCACCAACACCACCGGCTATGACGTGATCAATTCCCAATCCACCACGGGCGGCGCGCTGCGCATCAAGTCCAACGGATCCACCACCGCTTTCATAGCTCCTGCGCCACTCTTCAATCCGCCGGGCGACAGCTACTCCAGCCCCGTGTCGGTCACGCTCAACGATATCAGCGGCACTTCCATGTTCTACACCACCGACGGCAGCACCCCGACCACTTCGAGCACGCCGTACACCGGCCCGATCGACGTAAGCTCGCAGACGACCATCAAAGCCATCGCCTCGGTCAGCGGCATGGTGGATAGTGCGGTCAACACCGCCATCTATCTCTTCCCGAGCGGCGGAAATTCGGGCGGCGGCGACTTCTCCATTTCCGCTTCGCCCTCGCTGCAATCGGTCAACGCGAACAGCAGCACCACTTACACGGTGACCATCACCGCGAGTGGCGGCTTCACCGGAACGGTCACGCCGAGCGCCTCGGGCCTGCCCTCGGGCGCGACGGCCAGTTTCAATCCGTCCACCGTCAGCGGCTCCGGTTCCACCACGCTCACCGTGACGACCTCCAGCTCGACACCGGCCAACACCTACACGCTCACAATCACCGGCAACAGCGGCAGCCTGTCGCATTCCACACAGGTGAACCTGGCGGTGATGGACTTCACCGTCTCCGCCACTCCGTCCTCGCAAACCGTGGCTCCCGGCGCGAGCACCAATTACACGGTGAACGTCGGCACGGTGAACGGATTCAGCGGTACCGTTACCTTCAGCGCCAGCGGCCTGCCCAGCGGCGCGACGGCCAGTTTCAACCCCACCTCCGTCAACTCGCTTGGCTCCTCCACCATGACGGTGACCACCTCGAGTTCGACCCCGAACGGCAGCAGCACGATCGTGGTGAAGGGCACGAGCGGAAACCTCGCCAATACCGCGAACGTGACGCTGAACGTCGGCACCGGCAGCCAGGCGACCAATGTGGTGTTTGAGGCCGAAAACGTGGCGGTCACCAGCAGCGGCGCGTCCACCTCGGTCCAGACCGATGCCAATTCGAGCAACGGCAAATGGATCGAACTTGCCGCCACGGCCACCGGCCAATGGATGCAATTCACGACTCCGACAATGCTCGCCGGGACCTATCAATTGCAGATGGAGTGGAAGGGGAACAACAATCGCGGCCAGTTGGCCCTGTCCGTGGACGGCGGCTCGCAACTCGGCAACACCCTGGATCAATACTCCGCCAACCAGACCTATCCCACCACCAACTTCGGGAACGTCACATTCAGCGCAACCGGCGCCCACACGATCCGCCTCACAGTGACCGGAAAGAATGGCTCGTCGAGCGGTTTCCTGCTGTCCGCCGACAAGTTCAGCCTGATCGCGCAATAATCGCCGAAGCACAGGCATTGGCAGATCACCCCGGCGGTTCGCGCGTCATCGCGAATCGCCGGGCATTTTTTCCGGAATCGGCCCGGGTTCGAGGACCCACCCGGGATCCACTGTGCCGAAATTGTTCCGTCGCAGGCAGCTTCCGAATACAAGTGTAGTCATTAAACACTTTACTTCCCTCCGGCAGGTGAGATATCCTTCAACGGTCCAAAGGTTTTGCCCGTGAATTGGATTGTGGACCGGAGTCGTCCCATCATGCACGGAACCTTTGGTTCTCAGAAGAAGGCCATGCACACGAGTCGGCTCCCTAAAACCGTACTTTTGCTGTCGCTTTGCGGGTTCATCACCGCCCAAAGCTTCGGCATCCAATCTCCCGGCGGTCCGGCGGGCGGTCCGGCGCCGCTGTCACTCGCGCCGATTTTCAGTTTTCCGCTGGATACCGATCCTGGCTGGTCGCGCCAGGGCCAATGGGCTTTCGGCAAGCCCTCAGGCCTGGGCGGCACGTCCCATGGCTCGACGGATCCCACCAGCGGCGCCACCGGCAGCAATGTTTTCGGCGTCAATCTCAGCGGCGATTATTCCACGACCGTCGGCGGGCCTTATTACTTGACTGCGGGACCATTGAATCTATCCGGTCGCACCGGCACGACGCTTCAGTTCCAGCGCTGGCTCAATTCCGATTATTCGCCTTTCGTGAATGACACGGTCGAAGTTTCCTCCAATGGAGTCACCTGGACAAAGGTCTGGACCAACCCTCCCGGAGTTTTTGTCACCGACGCCAACTGGAATCTCTGCGCCTATGACATCTCCGCCGTCGCCGACAATCAAACCAACGTTTACATCCGCTGGTCCTACCAGGTGAGCGCCGGCGCGTACGCCTTCTCGGGATGGAACATTGATGACATCCAATTGCTCAGCCCTTCCACGGGCGGCCTGGCGCTCTCACTTCCCGCCAGCGCCACGGACGGTGACGGCCTGATCAGTTGCTCGGTGACCGCGACCCCGGCGCCAACAAACGATCTGCCGGTGACCCTGACATGCAATATGCCGACCCGGCTCAGCATCGCGTCCGGAGTTACCATTCAAGCGGGAAAAACCAACTTCACATTCTTCGCCAATGTCCTGAACGACGGGGTGCTCGACGGCACCCAGGTGGCCACCGTGACGGCCTCCGCCATCAACTGGACCAACGGCGCCGCCAACATCACCCTTTACGACAAGCAGACCGCCACTCTCTCCGTTTCCTTTCCGGGCACCGTTACAGAAGGTCAGGCGAACATCCAGGGTTCCGTGCAAATCAGCGCCGCGCCCGCTTCCAATGTCGTGGTCAACCTTTCCTCCAGCGACACCACCGCGCTTCAGGTCCCCGCCTCCGTGACCGTGCTCGCCGGGCAAACGTCGGCGAACTTCACCGCCACCGCGCCCACCGATGCCCTGCTGGACGGATCCAAGAACCTGAACCTCACCGCCCACGTGCAGAATTGGACCGATGGCGTCGCGCCTGTCACCGTGCTCGACAACAAGAGCACCGGTCTTACGGTGGTTCTTCCCGCCCAGGTCAACCAGGGCGCCGGTACCATCACCAATGGCGGCCAGGTCTACGCCGGCGGTCTCCTGCTGACCAATCTTACGGTCACGCTCGCCGCCGGCACTCCGTCGCGGCTGACGATTCCGCCCACCGTAACCATCCTCGCCGGCCAGAGTAATGCCTACTTTAATCTCGGCATCGCGGACAACGGTGTCTCGGACGGAAACCATACGAACTCCGTTACCGCCACCGCACCCGGTCTCACCCAAGGCACGGCTTCCGTGGTGATTCTCAACAACAACGCCGATCATTTCACCTTCTCCACCATCGCCAGCCCGCAGACCGCCGGGGCTGCCTTCACCGTGACCATCACTGCGTGCGACCCGGGCGGGGCGACAGTGACCGGATTTACCAACTCCGTCACACTCACTGCCAACACCGCTGCGGCGTCCATTGCCATGACTCCCGCCGCATCCGGCGCCTTCCTCTCCGGGCAGTGGACCGGTTCGCTCACCATAACGACCAACGGCTCCGGCGTGGTGGTCACCGCCTCGGACGGCAAAGGCCACACCGGCTCCAGCAATCCGTTCCTCGTGGCGCGGCCCACCGTTCTCATATCGGCGGCCAATCGCGTGGATATGGTCCAGGATGACTCGCGCGGGATTCTCTACATCTCCGACAAGGACCGCGTCCTCCGCTACGATTTGAGCAACAATGTTCCGCTGGCTCCTTTCATCTTCGGAACGAGTCTCTACGGCATCGACATCTCGCCGGATAATAAAACGCTCATCGTCGCGGACACTTCGGGAATTGCGGGGGGCAGCAACTGGGTTTATGTGGTGGACCTGCCCAGCGGCAACGTCAGCCAGGCCATGTTCCCCCTCGCGTTCGGCGAAGGTGGCACCTATGCAGTGGCCTTCGGCAACGACGGCGCGGCATTGATCAGCTCAACCTTCCAGGGTTCCGGCTGGGTTCCGCTGCGCCGCTATGATCCCGCCACCAGCAACGTTACCGTCGTGGCCAATCCGCGCCAGAACAGCATGGTCAGCGCCAGCGGCGACGGTAGTATCATTGCCGTGGCCGAGGCGAACATTTCCAGCGGCCCGCTGGACCGATACAACGTGGGCACTCGCACCGTGACCGGGTCTGTTGGCGACGGCTGGTTTAATTATGAATGCGCCGTCAACCGCAACGGTTCGCAATTTGCCGTCCCCACCTACGGCGGCACTTTTATTTACGATACCAATCTCTCGCAAGTGGCGCTTCTCGGCACCTACGCCAGCGAAGGTCCCATCGGGTTGGCATACCACCCACAGGCCGATCTCGTCTATTTTGCCTGGTGGCCAACCACCTTCGTCCGCGCCTATGAAACGCATACGATGGCCGAGGTGGCGCGCTACGATTCCGGCTACAGCTTTGGCTGGACCGGCAACGGCGCATTCGGGCAGGGCCGTGTCCGCACCTCGCGCAACGGCAACAACATCTTCGTGACCGTCTCCGGCGGTGTCCGCTGGATTCCGCGTCCGGTCGATCTTCCAGCCGATCTTTCCCTCACGATGACCGCGCCGTCCGCCTCCGCCGGAAACAATCTGACCTACTCGATCACCGTTTCGAATGCCGGTCCCAATGCGGTCAACGACGCCCGCGTGTTCGATCGCCTGCCCGCCGGCGCAAGTCTGGTGTCATACAATGCCTCGCAGGGGACCACCACGGTTTCCAACACCCTGCTCACATTCTCCCTCGGTCCAACGCTGGCCAGCGGCGGCACGGCCACGATCTCCATTACCGTTCTGCCGCCGAACCCGGGTGTGCTGAGCAATTCCGCCGCGGTCTTCTCACTCGCTGCTGACGCCAACCCGGCGAATAATTCCGCCGTTCTCATCTCCACGGTACACGCCGGAATCCTGGGTGTTCTTCCGCCGGCAGGCACGTCGTTCTCGGGTGTGCCGGGCGGCCCCTTCTCGCCCGCAAGTCAAATGTTCGTCCTTACCAATTCCGGCGACGCCACATTGACCTGGGCGGCATCACACCAGTCTGCCTGGCTGGCGGTTTCCCCCGCGACCGGCCAGCTCGCGCCCGGCGCTACCACCAATGTCACGATCTCTCCCACGGCCAGTGCGAACAGCCTGGCGCGCGGTGCGTACACCGACCCGTTGAATTTCACCAATTCCAGCTTCGGGCTGGGAAGCACCAACTTCAGCGTGAGCCTTACCGCCAACACCACGCCAGTCGCCACGCCGAAGACCGTCAGCCTGTCCGAGGACGGAACGCTCGTGATCCTCCTGCAGGGCACCGACGCCGATGGCGACGCGCTCACCGCTTCGGTCACATCCCTGCCGCTGCATGGAGTTCTCTATCAGACCGTCGACGGATTCACCCCGGCTTCGCAGATTACCAGCGTGCCGGCGCTCGTGAGCAACATCAGTAAAAAGGTGATCTTCTCACTTCCGCAGCACGGCTATGGCAGCGGGTACGGTAACTTCCAGTTCAAGGTCAATGACGGACTGGCCGATTCTTCGAATGCCGTCGTCACCGTGAACGTGACCCACGTCAACCACCCGCCGGTCGCGGGGCCCTTGTCGGCAGCTTTCACCGTCGGCACCGCGCAACTGCAGTTTAATGTGTTGCAAAACTGTTTCGACGTGGATGGTGATCCGCTGACGGTCAATTCCTTCACGTCGCCCTCCCGTGGCGCGCTCGCGCTGTCCAACGGCGTCTTCACCTTCCAACCCAACCCCGCATTCACCAGCGGCCAGGATCAGTTCCAATACACGATCAGCGACGGCGCGGGCGGGAGCGCCACCAACCAGGTCACGATCACCGCCTATGCGCGCGCCTTCGACAGCACCGCCTGGCCCATGTATGGAAACGGTCCGGCGCACACCGGTTATTTCCCCGGTACCCGCGGCAGCAACGCGCTGTCGCCATTGTGGTCCACCAATTTCGGCATCGCCCTCAACCAGGTCGCGATCGGCGGAGGAAAGGTTTTCGTGACGCCAGTCACTTATTTCTCCACCACCTTCCTTGCGGCTCTGGATGCAGCCACCGGCCTGGCGGCATGGCAGCATAATTTCGTCAGCGCATTCTCCATCAATCCGCCTTCCTATGACGGCGGCCGGGTTTATGTCCAGCGCGGCGATGCCGGTTCGGATACGCAGCTCTGGTGCCTCGGTTCAACCAACGGAACGGTTCTCTGGAACGCCCCCTTTGGCGCGCAGTGGGAGCGCTATTATTCCCCCACGATCTATGGCGGCAGTATCTGGGTCGACGGCGGCTACTACGGCGGGATGTACGGTTTCACCACCAACGGCGTGCAACTCTTCTTCAACAACAGCCTGCAGCAGTATGACGAATGGACCCCCGCCTACTACCAGGGGACGGTCTATTCCTGGGTGGGCGGCGTTTTCAACGCTCATAACCCGGCCACCGGCACGATACTCTGGTCGGCAAATCTCGGCTGGAATTGGAACGGATGGTCCATGAATACCGTTCCCGTCATGGACGGCGGGCTGGCCCTGATTTACGAGCCGCCCAACCTGCTTGCGGTGGACCTGACCACCCACACCAACCGCTGGGTTGCTTCCGGCGTGGTCAACAGTTATCAAACCGGCAGCCCCGCCGTCGCCAATGGCATTGTTTATTCCGTCACCGGCGACCACGCACAGGCCTTCGTGGCCCAGACCGGGACTCCGCTTGGCATTTACCAGGCCACCAACGACACCGGCTTGAGCGGCCAGCCGATTGTCACGGATGATTCATTGCTGATGGCGTCGTCGACGGCCACCTACATTTTCGATCTCGGCTCGCATCAACTCGTGCAAACCATTCCCTACGGCGGGCAGCTTTCGATTGCGGGAGGAATCCTCTACATCGCCGGCGGCGATGGCTGGCTCAGGGCTTACAGCATTCCGGCCAGCCAGGGTCCGGGTTTCTCGGCGCTTGTGGTCACCCAGGGCACGGGATCGCGCTGGCTGAAATTCCGCGGGCTGCCGGGATGGACGTATCGAATCCAGTATCGCGATGTCCTGGGGCAGGGGACGTGGCACGACTTGGCCTCCGTCACGCCGAGCGCCTCTGGAGTTTGCCAGTGCATCGATCCCGCTCCCAACGGCACTTCCCGGTACTACCGCGCCGTCTGGCCTTGATCAGTGCGAGCCCGCCGGCTGCGGCATCATTGCCTTGGTGGATTGCACCACCATCATGCCGTCCAATGCCTGCTTCACCAGCGCCTGCCTGAATTGGTCGAGCTGGTCCGGTGTCAGCATCGTCTGCGCGCGCTGCAAAATGCGGTCGTTCGCCTCGCCCAATCCCTTGCCGTAGGCGGCGATCTTGTCGTCGGAGAAATTGTCATACCAATGCTCGAAATCCATTTTCTCCGGGTCGCCGAAATCACTCTGCGCGCGAACCACGGACCGTTCCTCGGTCATCAGCGCGAGCAACTGGCTTTGCTGGTCGGCGCTTAGGGCCATTCCCGCTTTCGCCTCCTGCTTGGCGAATTTCCGCACCTGCTCGCGCTCTGCCTGGCTTTGGTCGAATTGTTGATACGCTTGATATCCGTCATCCCCAAGCAGCGCCTTGATCTGGGCGGCATTGTCCTCCAGCGCCTGTTTGATCTGCGGACCGGCCTGGGCCATGCCGGCTTCATCGAGTTCGCCGGTGACCATGGGCAGGAACATCTTCTCCCAGAGCAGCGACGATTTTTGCGTGAGCAATTGCTTGAGCGCTGTGCTCTGGTCCGCGTTCAGGTGCAATTGCTCCGCCAAACCGTCGTCGAACAACGCCTCCACGTTCTTGGCCGTTCCCTCCTTCGCCTCCGCCTTCAGCGCCTCGACCATCATCTGGTTTTTGAACAACTCCGATACCGTGCGCGGCTTTGCAGGCCGGTCTTGTTCCGCCCGCGCCAGCTTCCGTTGCAAATCCTGCGCCGCAACGGAGTTCTCCAGCGCCTGCTCCCGGCTGTCCTGCAGGCGCGACTGCAATTTGCGATTCTGCTTCTCCTGCTGCGCCGCTTCGGCCGCCATTCGTTCCTGCTCGCGCTGGCCGGCCGCGATCTTCTCGCGGGCCGCGGCGACTTCGCGGTTTTTTTCGAACAGCAGAAACGCGCACAGCAGAGTGACTGCGATTGATAATCCGACGATCGAGTTTTTCATGTTCCTCCTTTTTTAGTTTTCAGCGATGCCGGTTTGCCTCCAGCGCCCGCGGCGCAAATCCGAGCCGTGCCAGCGGCACAAACAGCAACGCAACCAAAATCACCAGGTGCCTCACCCAGAAGACATCCGGGCACACCAGCAATCCCAAAACCACGAAACACGCCGTGGCGCCCGTCCACAGCAACGCGTAACGCCAGGCTCGTTGCGGGCTGATCCCGCGCCACGAAAAAACCGCCAGCCACAATTTTGCCACGACCGCCGTAGCCAGGCCCCAGCCCAGCCAGTTCACATATTGCTCCAGCCGTTCCCAGTCGAATCCATGCACCCAGCGCACCACGCCCCAGATCGCCAGCCCAATCCAGACAACCCCGATCACTGCCGCGATCGCGCACAGCTTTTTGCTGCCCGACAATACCGGCCAAAACGAGCCAACCAGCAAGCTCCATGTCAGGATCGCCGCCGCGGCGAGGAGCAAGACCAGGACGACGCAGAGCTTGGAGGAACCCCAAAGCAGGAGATAGCGGTCCCATGGTCCCTGCAAATCCTTCAGGTTCGCCCAGAGCGGCAGCCACGCTCCGAGAAACACGAGCACCAGCAGCCACGACAGCGCGGCGCTCAAGGCGGCCACTTTCATCTTGCTCACCACGATTTCGCCAGACGCGATCGGCCTCACCGCGAAGAAGGGCGGGAGTGCCAGTTCGCCCGACCAGAAATCCGGTTTCGCAAAACCCTTTCCCAACACCGCGGCGAGAATCAATGGAGTCAGCAGCACCCAATCCAGTGTGAGCGAAGCCGTGTCGTGTTCATCCCGGGCCAGCCAGGAATAGGGGACGAAAATCAGCAGTATCGTTGCTCCCACGCACGCAGGCAGCAGCCAGCCCGCACGCCGCCATTCCAGCCAGAATTGCGCTCCCGCCGCCGACTTGAAGCCTTTGCGCCTCCTCGGCATCGCATCCCCGAGCCGCGCGAACAATGTCATCAACCAGCCGCGCCCGCGTCCGCCGCCGCGCCGCTGGGTTTCGACCGAGCGCCATGCGCCTGCCACCGAGGCAATCCCCGCCAAAGCGAGCGCGCCGCCCATGATCCAATGGACCTTCGCCATGTCCCACCTGGTGTAAACCAGCGCGAACAACGGCAGGCTCGCGATGTTCATCAGCAGCATTCCCGCCGCGGCCAACGCCACAATCCGCGTCAGTCTGAAGCCCGCCAATCCCCATACGATCGCCTGGTAACAGAGCAGTCCCGCTCCCACCGTCGCTCCCGGCCAGGGGCCGACGCTGCGGTCGAGTGGCGCGAACACCAGCCGCGCCCAAAGGCAATACACCGCCTCCAGCGTCAGGACTCCCGCTACCATCGGCACTCCCACCAGAAGCCGCGTCGGCACGGGAAGCGAAAAGAGCCGGTAGGGAAATCCGTGCCAGTTCTTGCGCGGATTGAATTCAGCCTGGTGAAACATGGCGAACACGAGGGCCAGCGAAATCACCATCGCCAGCCAGTAGAACGGCTCGATGTCCGCGCGGGCCGGCGAATCTTTTGGAAAAATCCTGACTGCGACCGCGCACGCCGCGAGAAGCGTCAGCGAAAGCGCGGCCACCGCCCGGCCCCGCCGCCAGATTTCCCACAACAACGCTGTGATCGGCGAACGCATGCTCAATCCGCCGGCGCTCCGGCCAGCGCCACGAAAATTTCGTTCAGCGACGGCGCGTGCTCGTGCACAATTTCCGCGCCCATCCCCGCCGCGATCGCCGGCAGTTCCACGCGCGTGCCGTTGCACATCACCGACCATTCCCGTCCGCGGCCGCTCACACTCAGCGCTCCCGTGATCGTCGGCGCCTTCTCCTGCGAACCCGCAAAACGCAGCGTGAAACAGCGGTGCTGCGTCTTGATTTCGTCCAACGGCCCGCACAGCACCAGCTTTCCCTGGTGCAGCATGGCCACGTGATCGGCCACGCGCTCGATTTCCTCCAGCAGATGCGACGAAAAAAACACGGTCCGGCCTTCATCCGCCACCGTCCGGATGACCGCCTCAAGAATGTCGCGGCGGACGATGGGATCGAGCCCCGAACTCGGTTCATCGAGCAGCAACAGGTCGGGGCGATGCGCCTGCGCCGCGAGCAGGCCGGCCTTGGCCTGCTGGCCCTTGGAAAGCGTCTTGAGCCGCGCCGCCGGGCTGAGCCCGAATTGCTCGCGGAGTTTCTCCGCGTAGGCCATGTCCCACTTTGGATAGAACGCCTGGGTGTAGCGCATCAATTCCTCCACGCGCATCCAGCCGGGCAGGTCCGGTTGCTCGGACAAATAACCGATCGTCCCCAGCACGCCCACCGGGTCCGCCACCGGGTCCTTCCCAAACACGCGCACGGTTCCCGATTCCGCCCGCAGCAGTCCGAGGATGTGCTTGATCAGCGTCGTTTTTCCCGCGCCATTCTCGCCCACCAGGCCGAACACCCCGCCGCGCGGTACGTAAAGCGAAACGTCGTCCAGCGCGGTCTTGGAACCGAAGCGCCGGGTCAGGGCGGTGACGGCAACGACCGCTTCGGCCGAGGAAGGGGAGGGGAATTTCATTTGCCTGCCCCCGGAACAAGGGTTTGATGGCGCTCGCGCACCAGTTCCACCACCTCGTCGAGCCCGATATCCAGATGCTCGGCCTCGACCAGCAGGGAGTCCACCCGCTGCCCCAGCAATTTCAGCTTCTCGCGCCGGGACAGCGGGGACCCCGCCTCCGCGATATACGTGCCCGATCCGTGGCGTTTCGTGACAATCCCCGCGCGTTCCAGTTCCAGGTACGCGCGGGCCACCGTGTTCGGGTTCACCACCAGTTGCTCCGCCAGCACTCGAATCGGCGGAATTTCCTCGCCCGGCGCCAGCCTTCCCGCGGCCGCCAGGCGCTTCACCTGGTTGACGATCTGCAGGTAGATGGGCACCCCGTCGCTCGATGAAATATGAATTTGCACGCTGTCCTTTGTTTGAATGACGCTTTGTAAAAGTGTATTAATCTAATAATACACTGTGGCCCGCGTGTCAACTCTCTTTTTTCGGTGTGACGAAAGGTCCTGGACAATAGTTGAGCGATTTAGGGAAATCGAATATCATCGTTTCAGATTTGAACCCGGTTTGGTCGTAAGGCGGATGACCGGGCATGATTCCCGTGCGCATGACAATCGCAAACTGCATTTGGTTTCTGGTCTTTCTATTGGGTTCGGCGGAAGCATTTGCTGCGGACGCGCAGGATTTCAATTCAGAGGCGGACGCCTATCTCTCGAAGTTGACAGCCCGGGAAGAATTTAGCGGCACCGTTCTGATTTCAACAAACGGAAGCGTGGTTTTCGCCAAAGCCTACGGCCTGGCGAACCGCGAGTGGAACGTTCTCAATACCACGAATACGATTTTTCGTCTCGGCTCCGTCACCAAGCAATTCACCGCGATGTGCATCTTGATCCTTCAGGATGAACATAAATTGAACGTTACAAATCCTGTTTCCCAGTATGTTGAAGATTGTCCCAAGGCCTGGCGTGCAATTACGATTCATCACTTGCTGACCCACACATCGGGCATTCCCAATATCACGGAGTCGCCCGACATCGAAGATCTGGAGCGTCTGCCGACCACGGTGGCAGTAACCGTGAAGCGTCTCCGCGACCGGCCATTGAATTTTGAGCCGGGGACGACGATGAAGTATTCCAATTCCGGCTATATCCTGCTTGGCTATATCATTGAGAGAATCAGCGGCATGCCCTATGACAGGTTTGTCGCGAGGAATATCTTCGAACCTTTGGGGATGAGGGAAAGCGGCTATGATCACCCGGCGGAAATTTTGCCCCACCGGGCCTCGGGTTACTGCAAGTATGGCACCAGAATCATTAACTGCATGCCAGTTGCGATGGACCTGCCGCATGCCGCAGGCGGCCTGTGCTCGACCGTTGGCGATTTGTTCATTTGGGATCAATCACTGTATTCGTCGCGCCTCGTCTCGGTCGGCGCTTTAGACTTGATGTTTACACCATTCAAGGGCGAATACTGCTACGGATGGTTTCGCTACAACGGCGGCGACAGCATCGAACGTACGTCTATTGGCGGGGTCGACTTCAACAGCGGCAATCGCGTTCAATATTGGCACGCTGGCGGGATCCGCGGATTTCAGAGTGATGTTATCCGTTTTCCCAGGGAGAGAGTTTATATCGCGGTACTCAGCAATCTTGAATGGGCCAATTCCGAGGGAATCGCTGAAAAGCTGAGCGGCATGTATTTCAAGGTCAAACAATGAAAACGGCGACTCACGTCGCCCGAAACTATTGTTGCCGAACAGAGAAGCGCGCCTGTTCTCTCCCGTCACCGCTCGCTACAATTGCGACGGGATGCGCCGCGACAAACCGCGACGCATCCCTCGTCCCTGTGGCGTTGGGGCCTCCCTGGCTATCTTTTGGAAATGCGGATGCTCCCGCCTTCGGTGGAAAGCTTCACCGTCGGGCCGCCGCCGTTCACCGTTCCGCGCAACAACCCGCGTTCGCGCGCATCACCTCTTGCTCGAAAGCGCACCTTTGATCCCCCATGAAATCACTGATTTTCACATCGTCAATCGGGCATTAGTCGCCCGATTCCGACCCTCGCCTTCACATCACAGCGCCTATTTGCCGAGCAACCGCGCCGCTTCACTCATGAGTGGGTGCTCGAAGGCGCTGGCGTAGGCGTCGATCACGGCGGCGTTCAAGTGGAGTTGCCGGGCGACGCTGGACCAACCCGACACCGCTTTGAAGACCTCGCCGAGAATTCTCTTCGCCTCGGCCGGCTTGAGTCCGAAGCGTTCTGCGGCGGCAAGCGCGACTGCAATTGTCGGCCCTTCCTGATCCTCGGTGATTGGCGTCTTGTTCATGCGGCCCCGGTCTATTTCCGGCACAGGATTGAGATCGTAGGCCGGCGAAAGGGACCACCGCCCGGGCTGAAACATCAGGAAGCCGTGATTGCGCAGATGATCGTCGTAATTGCTGGCCAGTAACGAAAACACGAGCCGCCGCCACAACTCGCGAAGATCACCGGGAACGTCGTCGCCAAACTGACGGATTCCGTCCGCGAGCATCGTGTAGGCCCCGGCGTCGCCGTGCGGCAAACCCAGGAGGCTCACCGCCGAGAGGAAAGGCACCCGGTTGCCGCTGACGCGATCAAAACGCGTGATGACCGCCACGCTTTGTTTCCCAATGCTCACGCGTTCGTGTTCCGCGACGCGAATGCCGGCTTTTGCCGCCAGCGTCAGCGCCAGGATCTCACCCGCGGCAATGTCCCGCGTGTCATCCGGCTTCGGAAATTTGGCCATTGCCAATCGCTCGTCCGGCAGGCTGACTGCCGCTTTGGGTCTTGCGCCGCCGAGCGGCGAGCCCGCGCCAAGCAGGAAACGCAAATCCTGCGCCGTTTCGGTTTCACTGTGAATGGCATCTGTGGCGCGCAATAGAGCGTTCAAACGAACCAGGGGCGGGAGCTTGCCGCTGGCCGGCGCGAGGAACGAACCGTCCGCGTCGAGCCGGAAACGCAACGCTCCGATTCGCGCCGCGTCGTCCAACGCCAGAACGTAGTCAATGTCGCGATACGGTTTTTGCGCCAGAACCTTCTTGCGCACGGCCCGTTCGATCAGAATCCGTCCCCAGCGGTCAGGGCCGCAATCCTGAATCGCCCCGAACAATGCCTTGCCATGCTGCACGCCTGGCTGCAGCGGCAGCGACGTCGGATCGATCGCGAAGGCGCCGTCCCGTTGAAGCCATCCGGTCGCATACTCAAATGAAACGGACGCACTGCGCTCAGCGGCATCCAACCGCCCGACGAGGTGGGTGTCCCCCTTCCAATCAATATGGATCTCAATACTCATGATGTTTTGCGCCGGATTCGTTTCGGCAGGCGCTGTTCGTCCAGACTCAGAGCCAGTTCATCGGTGGCTGGCGCGGCGAGGTTGGCCAGGCGATCATGCAGATTGAGTACGAACGCGGCAACTGCGAGCGTGCCAAGCGCGACGGTTGGGTCGCCACGCTCCAGGCGCCAGAGCGTATTGCGCCCGACAAACAATCGTGCCGCCATGTCGCTGGTGGAAATACCGCGCTTGCGACGCGCAAGTGCAAGATCGCGGCCCAGTTTGCGTAGCGCATGGGTGGCCGGCAATGGAATGGAACTCAATTTCGGCATGCCATACAACGTCTCATATACAGGACATCAAGTCAATAATTGTCTTTTATACGGAACGTTATGTAGATGCCGGATGCGACGGGATGCGCCGCGACAAACCGCGGCGCATCCCTCGTTCCCGTGGCGTTGGGTCCTCCCTGGCTATCTTTTGGAAATGCGGATGCTGCCGCCTTCGGTGGAGAGTTTCACGGTCGGGCCGCCGCCGTTCACCGTTCCGCGCAACAACCCACGTGCGCGCGCGTCGCGGCCTTCCTTCGCGACCGGCAGATCGGAGCTCACGCCGCCGCCCTCGGTATGCGCGTCCAGGTTAATAGCGGCGCTGGCGGGGATTCGGGCGTTGATACTGCCGCCCTCCGTTTCCAGCACGCAATCGGATTTGGGCGCCTCCGCGAAATCCACATCCACCGAACCGCCCTGTGTGCTTCCCCGCACGAAAGGACCGGCAAATGCCTTGACCGTGATGCCGCCGCCCTCCGTCTTGATGACCAATTCTCCCTTGCAGTCCGTCGCCCGAATGCCGCCACCCTGTGTCTCGCCATCCACGCTTCCCTCCAGGTTGTCGAAGTCGAGGCCGCCGCCCTCGGTATGGACCCGGACGGTGCCGTGAGTGGCGGCGACGCTGATTGATCCGCCCGAGGTTTTGAGCTTCACATTGAAGTTGCGCGGCACTACAAGAGTAAAGCGCGCATCCAGACTGGCTTTTGACCCCGGCCAATTCCAACCACTACGAAGGCTGGCCGGTGGATGCGCGCGAATCATAAGGTCACTCCCGGCTTGTTCCAGCGTGAGGTCCTCCTCGGCCAGGATGTTCTCCGCCGCGGCATCATCCGCGTGCCGGACCATCCGGTGCACCTGCACGGTAACCGTGTCCTGGTCCGCGCCTCTCACCTGGACCTCGCCGCAATCGACGTCGATGTCGAGATTTCCCTGGCGTCCCATGCTGAACGATTTGGAAAAATCCTTTTCGCTGCCCGCCTTGACCACGCGATGAACGCTCCCGCTGTTGTTGGTCGCGTTCGTTGAGGGCATCGCGTCCGCCGGCGTCGGTGGTGTCGCTGGCGTTGGCGGTGTCGCTGGCCTTGACGGTGTCGCCGGCGTTGGCGGTGTCGCGTCCGCCGGTTTTGGTTCGGCGACGGGAGTCGCGGGCGTTGTGGCCGTCGCCACCGCGGGCACGACCGACGGGTTGGTATCTGCGGTATCCACGAGTGCGACCGGATGGGCGGGGCCGGACGACTTGCTCTCCGCGCGAGACAGTAGTCTGGCGCCTGCCTCCGTGAGAACGGTAAGAATCAGGACGAACACCAACAAAGCCGCCAGAATGCCCACGGCAGGCCAGACCCAGCTCCAGTTGGCGGGCGGACGCGTCTGGGTGTTTTGCGTGGTTGTGGTCGCGGATTGTCCGAACGCGGCGCGCACGTCCGCCCGGCAAAGAACAATCAACGCCCAGATGCCCATCGGAAATCCCAGCAGGCTGCAGGCGATGATGCCGAGGATCGCGGCGGCGATGGACCACGCGTAACTGCGCATTTGCACCATCTGGATGCCGCCGTAGACCATCAGCGCGGCGGGGATCATTTTGTATATTCCGGCCGTCCATCCGAACCATGAATTGCCAAAGGGCACGAACGGCGAATTAAACGGGAAATGTTCCGCGTCCGAGCCGATGATGTCGTGCAGCCAGTTGGAGTGACCGCTGAAGAACTGAATTACCATGATCGCTGAGGCAATTTTCAACACGCCTGCCACAACCAATCCCACCGCAGGAATCGCGATCATCGGGCCGCCCCGCGCGGGCGCCCCTGCGGGCGCGGGCTGTCCCGAGAACGGCGGAGGCGTCGTGCCCCCCGGCGGCGGAGCGGCGCCGGCGGTTGCCGGTCGGGGCGGAATGGGAGGCGGCGGCGGCGTGCCGGCAATCGTCTCCAGGTCGGTCTTCACCTGGCTGGCCTGTTGATAGCGGCGCTCCGGCTCCTTCTCGAGCGCGCGCAGGACCACGTTGTCCAGCCGCACGTCCACCTGCACCTTCTTCGAGGGCGGCGCGAATTTTCCCAGCGGCAATTCCCGCGTGAGCATCTCGTAGAAGACGACGCCCAGGGAATAAATGTCCGCGCGATGGTCCACCTCCTGCGGTTTCTCGACCTGCTCGGGCGCCATGTAATGCGGCGTGCCGATGACCTGCTGGTCGGCGGTGAGATTGGTGCGGTCGGCCTCGCCGCCCACCAGCTTGGCGATGCCGAAATCCGCGATCTTCACCCGGCCATTGCGATCGACCAGGATGTTCTCCGGCTTGATGTCCCGATGGACAATGCCGTGCTCGTGCGCGAATTGCAGCGCTTCGCAGATGGGCGGCACAATCGTAATCGCCTCCTCCGGCTGAAGTTTGCCGGTCTGCAGGAGTTGCCGCAGATTCAAACCGTCCACAAACTCCATGATGAGATAAAAATGTCCGTCGGTTTCGCCGAAGTCGTGGACGGTGACGATATTTGGATGATTCAACCGCGCCAGCGCCTGGGCTTCGCGCATGAAACGTTCGGTGAACTTGGGATCGTTCTGCTTGTCGCGCGCGAGGATTTTCAGGGCCACGAACCGCTCGAGCTTTGGCTGGCGCGCCTTGTAAACCGCGCCCATGCCGCCGCGGCCGAGGCATTCGTGGATTTCCAATTGCGGGAAGAGTCGCGCAATCTCCTCCGGCGGCGGCGGGGGCTCGGCCGGAGGTTTGACGATGATGGTTCCCTGCGGCCCCACTTCGCCGGTTTCCGTGGCGAGGTTGGCTTCCATCAGGCAGCGCGGGCACAGGCCCTCGGGGGATTCGGGAGGCATCGCCGCGCCGCAACGGCCACATTTTACCGGTTCTTTTTCGCTCATGACCTGTTACATAGGAAAACCGGGCCGCGTGTTACAAAAAATCTTTGCCTACGGGCTCAGCGCCGCCAGCAGATGCCGGAACTCCTCCGCCACATCCTCCGTCCGCGCCACGGTATGGGCGATTTCCTCGCGGAAAATCTCGCGAAACCGCTTGCGCAGCCGGTGCACCGCCACCCGCAATGCGGATTCGCTCAAGCCCAGTTCGGCCGTGACCGTGGCGTAGGGGATTTCCGCCTTGCCCAGCGTGAGAAATCGTTTCAATTGCTCAAACTCGACCTTTTTGCCGGCTGCTTCGAACTCCTGGCGCAACCTCGTCATGGTGCGATCCAGCAACGCCATCGCCCAGCGCCGCTCGTATTGGCGGTCGCCCGGCTGTTCGCTCCCGCAATCGGTCTGGAAACGCCGTTCCGCGAGATCGGTGTCGATCGGAACGGGCACCGCTCCGCCGCCGCGCTTTTGCGCCCGTGCGCGGTCCCATTCGTCCGCGAGAAAGCGTTTGAGCGCCATGAGGAGGAAGCTTCGGAACCGGCCGCGCGCCTGTTCGGCGGCATCCAGATACTTCCGCTGCAACAGGCGGGCGAAGAATTCCTGCGTGAGATCCTCGGCATCGTGGGGACTGTTTCCCAGCCGGCGCACATGCGCATAAAGCGGATACCAATAGACGCGGCAAAGTTCCTCCAGCGCCGCGGCGGATTTGGGCGACGTCTCGTTGCGCGCCGACAGCACCACCGACCAATGCGTGGTGACGAAGACCGGCTGCCGCGCAATTTGGCCCGGAGGCGGCGATTGTGAGGCGGTGGGGTCTCCGGGTGAATTCACGGCGCCACTGTATCGGACGGGCAGCCGACTGCCAAGACAGAGCTCGCCGGGGACGCGCGAGGTGCGGATGCAGACGGTTCCGGGATTTGCAGCTCAGTCTAACGGCGGAGGACCAATTTGCGAATCCGCGGGAGCGGCGCGAACAAAAGAGCGGCGAGGCCGGCCAGCGCGGGTGCGGGCGGTTCGGGAACCACAGTCACATCCACCTTCCACCCCAGGACGGTGGAAGTATCCAGAGGGGCAGCATCCGCGAGAAACAGCGTCCAGGAACCGTTGGGATCGAGTCCGTCGAAGCTGCTTAGAAAAGCGGTGCGCGGATCGGCATCCAAGGCCGTGTAGGGATTCACCGCCCGCGCGTCGGGCGCAAAATTGCCGGTGAGGGGATCGCCCGTGGCCAGGTGAACGTCGGTCGTGTAGCTGTCGGACAGTTCGATGTTCATCCCGCCCGCGTCCGATCCGTAGGGACTTCCCGCGGCGCGTCCGATGCGGTTCAGGAGCACCGAAAAACCGCTTCCGTGGGAGAGATAGGCGTAAAGGTCGCCGTTCCACGTCCCGCCGATGTTCAGGTCCACCTTGACGCTGGTGATGTACAGCGGCCCGGGCGACGAGAAGCTGAATGGAAATGCGACGCCGGTCGGATTGTTGTCGGGAATGACCTGACTGCCGCTCCAGGTGGCCGTGAGGTCGGTCGCCCGCGAAGCGGTGTCTGCGAGCAGCATGGTGAGCAGGATGGAAGCTCCAAGTTTTGTATTCATGATCTGGTTCAGAATGAGGCTCTTCAATACGCCGGATAAACCGTCCGGTAAAAGCGTGTTTGATTTCCGTTCACGGGTTCGGAGAACTGGAAAACTCCCACCCCATAGCCCTGGTCGCCGATGGGCGCCGTGATGTTCGCGACCTTGCTCCACGGGGTATTGAGATCCGAGGTGGCCTCGAGGGTGTAGATCAGGCCGGGGACTCCCGCGAGGCGCACCACAAAACTGCCATTAACGATCACGGGCCCGTAAACGAGATTCAGCGATACCTGTCCGCCGCTGCCAACGGTAGCGGTCACCGCGCCGGTGGCCTTGCCGCCGTGAGCGTCGGTGATCGTATAGGTGAAGGAATCGTTCCCGCCAAAATTCAACGGCGGCGTGTAGGTGATCTGGCCCGAGGCGAGGGTGACTCCGCCTCCCTGGGCGCTGAGCTGGCTCGTGCCGGATACCGTGAGCGGTCCTCCGTCAAAGGCAATATCGTTCGCGGCTAGCTTGGCCGCGGCGAACGAGGCCGGTTTGTTGGTGGGGGTGGTGAATGCGTCCGCCACGGCGATAGGCGACGGATACAGCACATTGAAGGAGCCGCTCTGGCCAGTGTGTCCCAGGCCGTCATTGGCCGCCAGCACCGCGTTGGTGGCCGGTTGCTGCACGGTGATGTTGCCGGTCCAGACGCCGTGCACGAAATTGCCGGAGCTGGTCGGCGAGATGGGCACCCCTGATCGGAAGCCCGCCAGGTTCGCCGCGTACGCAAGGACGTTCGGCGCGTAGATGTTATCGAAGGCCGCATCAACGGCGCCCGGGCCGACCCCGTCCAGGTAGTAATCCAGCGGGATCGCGCCATAATAAACATTGCCGGAGCCCAGTGGGTAGGAGAACGCCACCACGTTGGCCGGCAGTCCCCCATCGCAAAGGATGGGAGCCGTCAGGGCGGGCAATTGGTTTTGCGGGACGTATCCGTGCGCCGAGGAAGTCCCACCGTCCAGACTGGTATTGTTGATCGCCCCAAATGGGCCGGCGACCACCAGATTCGTGCCGGGCGGAACCACGTCAATGTCTGACGTGGCGTTGCGGACCGTGGTGATCCCCGAGGTCCCGAGCAGGAAGGGATTGGGATTGATGTCTCCGGCGCTCCGATCGTGGACAATCAGGAAGCCGCCCTGGTTCACCCAGGCTCGAACGTCAGGAAGCCTCGCAAGCAGCGCGGAGGATACCACGCTATTGTCCACTTCATCGATGAACAGCAGATTGTATCCGGCCAGGCTGAATGCGCTGATGTTCGTGATCTGCAGCGGCGTGAAGCCCGCCTTCGTGATCGGCGCCGCGGGCGCGGTGTCCGAGGCGTTGTTGTCCGAAAAGAACGGCACCACGGTTCCCGGCGGCGCGATGCCAGAGCTTGTCATGGCGCTGAAGGCGACCACGCCATTGAAATTGCTGGCGACATTCCCGGCGGAGTCCAGGGCGGTGAGCGTGACGGCAAAAGGCTGGTTGACGGCTTGCGGCGAGGCGATGGGGCTCCACTGCAGGGTGTAGATGTTTCCCGGCAGGCCGTTGTTGTTGATGATCGTGCCGGTGGCCTGGGCGCGGCTCAACGTGCCATTGACAGCGTTGCTCAAGTTCATCGACAAGGTCTTGTTCGATCCCAGCTTCGTGCTGCCGAGCACTGTGACGGCGATGTTCTGATTGGTAACCCCCGGAGCAAACGTCAAAGTGCCATTGGTGGCGAAGTAGTCTGTACCTGCCAGGGCCGTGCCGTTACTTGAGGCGTAGCCGACCGAGATCGTCTGCGCGCTCGGCGACGCCAGGCTGGCGGCGAACAGCAGGTTCGTGGTTCCCACGGTGGGTTCCACCACCGAGGCATCCGCGATCGAGATCGCGGGTGCTGTCACCGGAGTGGCGGCCACTGCGGTGTTGTTGCCTGGGTAACCATCCGCCTCGGCGCGCGACACGGAGGCCGTGTTGGTCAGGGTTGTTCCCGCCAGGGTTGGCACGACTGCAATGGTGATGGTGGCGCTGGCTCCGCCGGGGATCACTCCGAGGCTGCCCGTTACCACGCCGGCACTCTGGGCGCAGGTTCCCTGGGAACTGCTGACGGACACAAAATTTGCGTGGGCGGGCAGGATGTTCGTCACAGTTACCGCCGTCGCATCCGACGGGCCGGTATTGGCCACCGTCACAGTATAGGTCAGGTTCGCCCCCACTGAGACCGGGTGGGGTAAGTCGGCGATCTTGATGGAGACGTCGTTGCTGACACCCACATCAAAGGGATTGCTGGAGCCACTGTGTCCCAGGCCGTCATCGGCCACCAGCACCGCGTGGGTGGCCGGTTGCTGCACGGCGATGTTGCCGGTCCATGCGCCGTTGATAAAGTTGCCGGAATTGGTCGGCGAAAGGGTAATCACACCAACGCCATTGCCTGAGGTGATCGTATCCAGCGAGAAGCTGCCGAAGGACCGGATGGCAACCCCGCCCGGCAGGCCCGTGACGCCGGCATAGGTCAGTGAATTGAGAAGTGTGGCGCCGTCCGAATCGTACAAATTGCACTTCACCGATGAGCCTGCGGTAAACTGAACCTGAATTTTGTACCATTTGTTCGCCTGCCAGACCTGGGTGGATGATGCCACAATCGAATAAACTGTGTACCCGGAGTCCTGCTGGATTAGGAACTGGCTCGTATTGGGAGCCGCGACGGCTGACCAACATCCGGAAGCAGAGGCGGCGAAGCCCAGGTAGGCGCGCGCGTTGAGGGTGCCGGGCCGCACCCACCACGACATGGAGCCGCCGGGATTTCCGAGCGCTACGTCAGTCCGGTACATCCATTCCGGATCACTCAAAGGCCGTAGTTTCCATCGTGGGCGAAGGCGCTGGAGATCGTCCCGACGGTTGCTCCCGCAACGGCGCTTGTCCAGGGCGCGCGCGGCCAGGTTCCCGATTCGAAATCCTCGATGGTTCCGCCAGTCCCGGATCCGATGTGAAATGAAACCACGCCCGTGTAATTGCTCACGGTGCTGCCGAACGCGTCCACCGCCTGTAGCGTGGCGCTGAACGGCCCATTCACGGTCTGCGGTGAGGAAATGGGATTCCACGCGAAGTGATCAACGCCCGCCGTTGTGAATTGCCACACCGGCCCCGCGCCGACTCCGCCGTGGTGCGCGACAATCTGCCAGTAGTAGGTCGTCAGTGGCGCAAGCTGCGGGAGCGGCCACGTGGAATTGGCCGTGCTTCCCTGGTACTCGGCCGCGCCCGGCGTCGGATTCGTTCCGAAATACACATCGTTGGTGAGCCCGGGCGAGGGAACGGTCACCTGCAGGCTGACGTTGTCCAGATGCACGTTCAGGTAGTACCCGCCGGGATTGACCCAGAACATCACCCGCACCCTGCGCCCGGCATACGCGCTCACATCGTAAGTTTTCTGGACCCAATCGCCGAGCAGTGGATCGCCCGGATTGGTGGTGAAGGGTGTCGCGAGAACGGTGTTGTTCGTGTCGCAGAGCCGGACCTGGAACTGCTGAAGGCTGCTGAATGCGGAATAGAAATTCCGCACCTTGTGTGCCCAACTGAGCGTGGCCGAGGTGGCCCCGGCCGGAATGGAAACATCCTGGTACATGTAGAAGATTCCCGGCCCGTGTTCGTCGGCCAGGCTGTCGAAGCCCCCCGCGAACGGCGCCATGGGCGGGTCGGGGCTGTAGGGTTTGTAGAAGCCGTTGTTGATCACAAAATTTCCCACCGCGCTCGGCGACTGGAACCAGTTGCTCAGACTGCCGGATTCAAAATTACCATTCGCGATCAGTTCCATGGCATTCCCATTGAGCCATGACAGGTTCGTGATGGCCGGCACATTGATCGCCAGGTTCCCCGGGCGCGGATTCCACGGCGGCAGCGGGCTCTTGTCATCAATGATGAAGATGGCTGCCGAGCCGTTGGTGAAGCTTTGCGCCGTGGCGGTGACCGCCACCGTCACGTGCCCGTCCGGCACGGGGCTCGCAACGGGCGTCACGTCGAAGGCCGCCGAGTTGCGGCCCGCGGGGATGACGACTGTTGCGGGCACGGCCAACCGGGCGGGGTTGGCCGAGACTAGGGACACCGCGAGGTCGGAGGCCATGATCCCGGAAATTCGCACCGTGCCGCCATTGGTCAGAGTGCCGGCGTTCTGCATGGTGCTGGCGGGCAGGGTGAGGCTCAGAAGCCACAGATTCGTGTTGGTGACTGTCACACTGGCCTGCCCGTCGGTCCAATTTTGGACGTGCGCGGTGACAACAACGGTTTGCGGCAATTCCAGCCGGTTGTTGGTCGGCGCGGTCACCGTGAAAGCAGCGGAGGTCTGTCCCGCGGGAATGACGACGGTCGCGGGCGCCTGGAGTTCGGCGGCGTCGCTGGTGAGCAAGGTGACGGCCACGTCCGCGCCGGGAGCGGTGGCGACCTGCACGGTTCCCGGCAGGCCGGTCTGGCCCTGGGTCACCGCGGCGGGCAAAGACACCTGCAAACTGGTGGTCTGCTGGTCGTAAATGGCAATTTTCGCCCTGGCAGTGCCCATGCCGGGGACCGCGGCGGTGATCGTCGCCACCTGGGTTCCATCGAGTATGCCATCGGCCAGGATGGTGAGGTCGAACGCGGCGTTGGTCTGTCCCGCCGGGACAATGATGCTCGCGGGAACACTGACCCGCACTGTGTCGCTGGAAGAGAGCGACACGGTGACGTTGGTCGGCAATGCCGCGGGCAATTGAAGGCCGCCCGCGCCCGCCAGGAGGCCGTCGCCTTCCGTTGCGCTCGCTGGAAGGGTGACGATGACGAGCGGCGCCAGGGCGTTGATGAGCGGCTGTCCGGCGGGCGTGCCCAGGCCGGTGCACAAATCGTAGCCGGGAACGGCAGTGAACCTTGCCGGGCTGAGAGAGTTGGTGTTGTTGCCGATGGTAATGTCGTGGAACAACGTGCTGTAATTGGCGGCGCCGGCCAGGGCATAGACGGCGGGATTGATGAAACCGATGGGGGACCGGCCCGTGGCGGCGGCTTGCTGATTGATCAGCGCCGCGAACCCCGCCCAGAGGGGGGCGGCGCAACTGGTGCCGCCTACATTCTGGTCCGCTCCATCCGCCCGCACGTACACGTTGTCCGCCGTCAGGGCGACGTCGGGAGTGTTCCGTTGTGCCGTCGAACCCTGGTTTGCGGCCATGGAGATATTCGTCTGCCACGCCGGGATCGGGTATTGGGTGCTGATTCCGCCGCCGCTGCCGACGCCATTTCCCCAATTCCAGACCTTTTCCGTCTGCCACGCGCCGCCCGGACCGGTGGTGGTGAGCGTGGTGCCGCCGACCTGCGTGATGCAGGGGCTGTCTCCCGGGAAATCAATCAGGCCGGTGAAGGCGTCGCTGTCTCCCGAGGCGTTGAAAAACGACTGACCCTGGGCCGCCATCTGGAGGAAAATCTGATCCGCGATCGGGTCGGCCACGCCGCCGGGAATGTACCAGGAACAGCTCAATTGCCGGGCGAGATTGTCCGTGGCCATCCGGTTGAGAATGTCGTGCCAATTGCCGTAGGGGCCGGCCTCGTAGACAATCACCCGGGACAGGCCCGGCGCCATGGAAATCGCCATTTCAATGTCCAACGAGACCTCGACCTCGCCTCCGCTGCCGGTGGGCAGGCCCGAGAAGCCATCGAGGAGCACGTTCGTCAGGGGCACGTTCGGCAGCCCCGCGTTCGTTTCATAATAAGCGATGTCGCTGGCCGTGTAGCCGTCGAATTGCAGGAGGCCGACCGTTTGCCCTGCGCCATTGAGCGCGGAGCCGGGAACATAAGCCGCCCGGAAATCCGCCCCTCGATAGGCGCCGCCCGGGCCCGACCCCGCATTGGGCTGCGGTTCCGTGCCGGCCAGTCGGACCGCCATCAGGCGCGGGCGCGGCAACGAGTAATTGTCCAGGCCGCTGACATGGAGGATGGGGACCGCCGTGTCCCAGCTCGGTTCCTGGTCGGGCGCATAAAAATCCCTCGAATCGGTCGGATGCGCGTAGCGGCGCAGGGTGATGTGAAATGCCTTCTCGATGTCCGCCACGGACCCGGTTACATCCACGAGAGCGCGGTTCGAATACATGGCGGACACACTCAGGCCGTTCCATTGGGCGAAGGCGACGACGGCGTCATAGTCGTGTTGAACCGGGCCGAACCGTTGGGCAAATTCCTGCGCGGTGAGGTAATGATGAAAGTTCGGGCTGGCAGGATCGTATATCTCGCGCAGCAAATTCGTCAGCGCGTCCTGATTGCGCAGCGGCAGTCCGATGGCCAGGCGGAGGCGATTGGTGGAGGGGAGCCGGTCGATTGCCCGTAATCCTCTCACCGCGGCTGGCACATGGCTGGTGGGCGCTTCGCCGCCTGAGCTACTGGCCGAGATGACAAATGTAAGAATAACGGCGAGACCGCCAGACAAAACCCGCCCACTGCACGCTCCCCATGAATTCATGAACACTTCTCCTTGAATGATAACCGAACGCAATACTCACAAAGATAAAAACCTCGCTCCAGCAATCGGTGCTTGCTTGCGACGATATACAATCGGAAAAATCCGTCAATGGAATTCGATTCGCTCGAACGAAAACGCGTGAACATTTTTTGTCGTCGACCGACCCAAGAACGGCGAAGTCGGGGGGCAAACGCCGCCAGGAGTTGATTAAGGGCAGACCTGGCTATTTTGCAGAAGGGAATTGGGAGTGCTCCGTTGGGTGATCCTCCCGACGCTCAAATGGCTGAAATCTACAAAGGCATCAAGTCCCGACGGAAACGTAAGCGAGTTGCGCTTTCACTCGGTTGAGCCCGCGCTGACATCCGAATACGCAAAGCCGGATGCAATCCGGCGTTCCGGAACGGCGGCGCAATCGCTCCTCCCGTGGCCAAAATTCTTGAAAACGCCCGGGGGCCTCTCCACAGTCGGCGGCAGTGGACCCCAGCAGTCAGGATTCTCAGCATCCGGATGGCGCGGCTCACGACTCCTGCCGCACACGCGGCGCGAGTCTGACGAAGCACCGCTGGTGGTTCTGTCTCGCGGCAGTCACGGCCGCCGGAGCCTTGATGGCATTGGTGAGTTCCTGTTCCACGACCGCCACGAGTGTGGTGATGGCGCCGCCGGAAATCGAGGGCGCGACGTTTGTGGGCGACCGCGTCTGCTACGATTGCCACACGAACATTTCCCGTGTCTTTCCGTCCAGTCCGCACGCGCAATTGCGGATTGAAAATGCGCGCATGCCCGGCCAGCAGGGGTGCGAATCCTGCCACGGCCCGGCCAGCAAACACGTGGCCACCGGCGGTCTGGGCCGCGACAAATTCATCGTCAATCCGGGGCGCAACCCCGACGCCTGCTTCAACTGCCACATCGAGACGCAGGCCGAATTCCATTTTCCGCAGCATCATCCGGTCATCGAAGGGAAGATGAATTGCGTTCAATGCCATGATCCGCACGGCATGGACATCATGAAACCGGCCGGCGGACTGGCGATGTCGCGCCTTAATGGGACCTGCGCGCAGTGTCATCGGGACCAGGCGCGCCCGTTCATCTTCGTGCACGAAGCAATGCGCGAGGGCTGCACGGTCTGCCACAACCCGCATGGCTCGATCAATTCCAAGATGCTGGTGCAGCCGGACAATAATCTTTGTCTCAAGTGCCATCTCCAGACCCAGGGTGCGAACGGCGCATTTTATATCGGCAAGATTGACCACACATCGTTGCTGCCATTCGGGACCTGCTGGTCGGCCGGGTGTCATACCGCCGTTCATGGGTCCAATGCGCATCCGCGGATGTTTTATTGAGGGTGAACCCGGTGATCACATCATCCAGAGCCAATGCTGCAAACTCCCCGATGCGGCATAAATCCCGCGCTCCGTTCTCGCTCACTGGAATCTTCCTGGCGACTCTGGTCTTTTCCAGCACCCTTCCACTCTTCGCGGCCGAGGTGGATACCTCCAAACTCCCGCCACCCGCGGAGGTGAAAATCGACTTTGCTCGTGACATCCAGCCGATCCTCGATACGTCCTGCATTCGCTGCCACGGTCCGGAAAAACCGAAGAGCCGCTTCCGGCTCGATAATCGCGAGGCCGCCTTGAAAGGCGGCGAGCACGGCGTGGACATTATCCCCGGCAGTAGCGCAGGCAGTCCGCTCATCCATTTCGTCGCCGGCCTGGTTCCCGACATGCAGATGCCGCCGCCGGGCAAGGGCGAGCCGCTGACGACCAATCAAATTGCCCTGCTGCGCGCGTGGATTGATCAGGGCGCGGTTTGGGCGGCCGGGTCGGCCGGCCCGGCCTTCTCATTTTCCGAATCGCCGGCCATTCGCTGGATTTCCGTCAACGGCGACCGCGCGCAGTTCCGCGAGCATTACTGGCAGCGGGAAGGCATCAATGGCGGGCTTGAGGATTTTGAGCTTACCCAGCAAATCGATCCGGACACGCGCTTCCAGGCAAGCGGGCATCTGCTCCGGGACGATTACCAGGTCAATCTCTCACTCGATGAGAACGATTTCGGCTTCATTCACAGCGGCTGGGAGCAATACCGCAAATATTACGACGACACCGGCGGCTACTATCCCGCGTTCTCGCCGCAGGCGTTCAGCCTCGATCGCGACCTGCACCTCGATATCGGCCGCGCGTGGATTGATTTCGGGCTCACGCTTCCCGACTGGCCGCGCATGGTGCTGGGCTACGAACTCCAATATCGCGACGGCGCCAAGTCCACCTTGCAATGGAGCGCGGTGTCGCAGAACGGAATTGCGCGGAACATCTTTCCCGCCGCCGAGGGCATCGACGAACACACGCACATCATCAAGTTCGATCTCGACCACGAAATCCGCGGCGTCCGCATCGAGGACAACTTTCGCGCGGAGTTCTACAAGTTGAACACCACGCAAACGAACCTGGTGGGATTCAGCGCGTTTTCGGACAACATCAGCCAGGGCTACAGCCATTTCGAAGGCGCCAACACCTTCCGGCTTGAGCGCCAGTTCACGCCGTGGGCGTTCGTCTCCGGCGGCTATTTCTACAGCAAACTCAATGCGAACGGCTCGTTCAACGCACAAAGCCCGGACATCCCGCCGCCCGCGATGCAACAGGTGACGTTGCGCCGGGAATCGCACATCGTGAATCTAAACGGCATTCTCGGGCCGTGGCAGAACCTGACGCTCTCCGGCGGCGTCCAGAGCGAATGGACCCGGCAGGACGGCATCGGCGACAGCACGTTTGACGAACTCACCTTCCCGCCCACCAGCACCATGATGCTCGCCGATCTCGACGAATCCTTTGTCGATGAGAACGCGGCGCTGCGCTACTCCGGCGTGCCGTTCACGGCGTTGTTCGCCGAGGTCCGCGCGCGCCAATCGCGCATCGGCCAGTATGAGGACGAAAATTCGCCCGCGCCCGAGAGCGACAACGAATTCCTCCGCAACACCGATTTCACCGGCCGTTCCTACGACGCGCGCACCGGGTTCAACACCTCACCGTGGAGTTGGGTCACGCTCAGCGCCCATTACCGTCGCTCGGACGACGACAGCCGGTATGACAATAATCTGAAGCTCAGCCTGTCGCCGTTCGGCCTGCCGTTTGGCTATTCCGCGTTCATCAACCATCGCGACCTCGCGACCGATGAATGGGAGACGAAGGCCGCGTTCCATCTGCTGCGCTGGTTGAAGCTCTCCCTCTCCTACAGAATGGAGACCACCGATTTTCACACCGACACGGGTTCGGTGCCATCGTCGGCGCTGCCGCCGGGAGTCACCATACCCGGCGGTGAGATACTGGCGGGCCGCTATCACGCGCACGTTTATGGGCTGAGCACCGTGCTTACGCCCTGGCAGCGGCTTTATCTTTCCACCACGTTTTCGTATCAGGACACCACCATGACGACTGCCGGCGAAGCCGCCACCGCTTTCGCGCCGGGTTTCGTTCCATCGGTCGTGCCGTATCGCGGAGACATTTACACATCGCTGGTGAGCGGGACGTATATTTTCAATCAAGCGACCGATCTCCTACTTTCGTATTCCTTTTCCTACGCCGATTTCTCGCAGCACAACTATGGCGACGCCACCGGCGGGGGATTGCCGCTGGGCATGCGCTATCACCAGCACGCATTGCAAACCGGGCTCGCGCATCGCATCACCAAAAACCTGACCACCCGGCTGCAATACGTCTATTTCTACTATGACGAACCCAGCAGCGGCACGTTCAAGAACTACAACGGCAACGGTGTCCTCGCCACGGTGACGTGTCAGTTTCGGTGATGGTGGGGTGGGGACATCGCGCTGCGATGTCCGCGCCGCGTTCAGCGGCGCAATCCAATAATTTGATTCGCCCGTACACGAAGCCGCGGTAAGGTATATCCGCTTGGGCAGCTTGGGACTCTATGACAATTTTTTGCGGCAAATGCGGAAAGGAACCAGCCGTCCGTTATTTTCAAATGGCCAACGGTGTGGAGCACTGGTGCGAGCGGTGCCATCGCGCGATGTTGTCATCTTCGCTCTGCGAGCGATGCCATCAATATCCGGCTCATTCTGATCATTGGCGCATCAACCGAACCACGGGCGAGCGGCATCAGGAGAAATTATGTCATTACTGCGCGAATGATCAGCCGCCGCCGCAGAAGCAGGGGATCTCCGACTCTGATCTGCTGAACATTTTTCGCCGGCATGTTCCTGCATTGGCAAATGGTGAAATTGAGATACGCGGGATTGCTCGTGAGCCGGGCCGGTTCGGCATCTTTGCGGTCGCCGAGTTAAATGGTGAAAGCATGAGGAGAACCGGAAGCCTGATGAGCCGGTATTTCATGGACATCGCAAGCGAATTGGGTGGAGAGCACTTCGCTTTTGTTCTTTGGGACCAGAGACAAGTGGAATTTATTCGCAAGGCAATCGGTATCGCCCGCTATCCCGCCACCTTCAAGGAACCGGAGGTGACGCTGGACGAATCTGCGCTCGCCGCGAATGTCACCGTGGACGCGAATACGATCGCGGTCTTGAGATCAGAGGGGGAACTTCGTCTAAGACTGATCTCCAAGCTCGTGGGTTGGCGGCTGAATCTGGTGGCGCGGGCCGACTAAGGTACCGCACGACATGTGGAACTGCTTCGACTCCTTCGGAGGAGATTCGAATACTGATTGAGGCTCCGGGGAAAGGCCCTCTTTGAATCGGGCCAACCCCGGGCTGAACGAGGCGCTTCAGGATTCGATTTCACCAACGTTTCAGTTGAGTCCGCGTCATAATCTGGTAACATACCCTCGATTCATGATGTTTATGATGCCCGCAGTTTCGAGGCGCCTGTTGGCGGCGATGCTGTGCCTCTGCCTCGCGCTGGGCGCAAAGGGAGCGACGGTGGTGGTACAGGCCGGCAATTACTTTTATTTCCCCAGCAATCTCGTCATCAACGTGGGCGACACGGTGATCTGGAGCAACATCAACACCGCCGGCGTCGTAAGCCACGATTCCACCAGCAGCAACGGAGTTTGGGCCAGTCCTTCATTGCCACCGGGAAATCCTGGCGGCACCTTCGCCTTCACCTTCAATAACGCGGGCTCTTATTGGTATCATTGCCAGCTTCACCAGGTGAACCATCCGTTTCAAACCGGCCTCGTCACGGTGGTCACGGGCAGTCTCCCGTCGGTGAGCATCACCAATCCGCCGTCCGGAACAAAATATATCGCGCCGGCGAACATTCCCATCCAGGCCTCGGCGTCCGAGAGCGGCGGCGCAATCAGCAAGGTGGAGTTGTTCTGCGGCGGCAGCCTTTCCGGGACCACTTCCAACGCGCCGTACAATTTCACGCTCAGTAATTTCGCGGCGGGCAATTACATCGTCACCGCAAAGGCCACCGATATCCAAGGCGGCGCCGCCACGTCCGCGCCCGTCACGATTTTTGTGCTGACAAATGCGCTGATCAAAGCCGCGGCGCGATCCAATGGCGTTTTTCAGCTCACGATTTCCGGCATCGCAGGCCAGGATTACATTCTGGAGGCCTCGACCAATCTCGCGAGTTGGTCGGCCCTCGTCACCAATACCGCGCCGACGGGTTTCTTCAATCTCACCGATTCCACGTCGCAAACTTTCCCGCGGCGGTTCTATCGGATCCGGCAGGATTTGCATTAAGAACTGTATTGCCGGGAACAATTCTTTTGCTCGCTCATCCTAATTGGGACGGCCCAAGGCAATTTCCGGGGCTCGGGCTCCGGAAAGCGCGGCAGGCCGCCCGTCGGGACGCCGTGTCCCGGCTGGGAGCTTGTTTGCGCGATTTCATCGGGAGCTCGGTGGTTCCAACTCTGCGGTCCTCCCGGTGAAATCTTTTGTCTCGGCGGCCCTGTTGTGGGAGGGTGGCGGCGATGACGACACTCCTGATCGCCACGCGCAACGCCCACAAGGTGGAGGAAATCCGCGCCATTCTCGGGACCGGCTTCCATTTTCTCACGCTGCGGGAATATCCCGGCGCGCCACCGGTGATCGAGGACGCGGATACGTTCGCGGGCAATGCGCGGAAGAAGGCGTTGGAACTGGCGCGCTGGTTGATGACGGAAGCGCCGCCCGCCGCGCGGGAGCAATTGAATGCGGACGCTTTTGTGCTGGCCGACGACTCGGGCCTGGAAGTGGACGCGCTGAACGGTGCGCCGGGCGTGCATTCCGCGCGGTTTGCGGCGCTCGACACGGGACGGGAGGGCAATTCTTCCGACGCGGAAAACAAGGCGAAGCTCTTGCGCCTGCTGAGGAATGTGCCGGCGGAAAAGAGGGCGGCTCGGTTTCGGTGCGTCATTGCACTGGCGTCGCCGAAGCCATGCGGTGGGGATGACGACACGCAATTATTCGACGGCGCGTGCGAGGGAAGGATCGCGCTCGGTGAAACCGGACGAGGCGGGTTCGGTTATGATCCGCTGTTCATACCCGATGGTTACGACCGGAGTTTTGGCGAGTTGAGCGAGGCCGTGAAGAATCAACTAAGCCATCGCGCGCGGGCGCTGGGGAAATTGCGCGCGTGGTTTGCGCAACCCGGCAAACGGTAGGCGCGCATCGCCTTAATGCGAGATGCGGATGCGGTAGAAGCGGCCGGGCTTGTTCGTGGAGGAATCGACGACATTGGTTTGAAAGCCGGTGCCGATGAGATTGGTCAGCGTCTGCCATTTGGGCGGCAGGTTGGTGGCGTATTCCACGAAATTAGTGAGGCCGTAAAGGGTGTTCCAGGAAATGACGCGCGTGTTGTTGGTGGTCGTGACGCGCGCCTTCAAAAGCGAGATGGTGAAGTACGACAACTGATTGTTGTTTGGCGCGACATCGCCGAAATAATTTACCGGACAGGTGCTGAGCGCCCCGCCCAGGTCAACGATTCCATAGCCGCCGTAATAAAGGTTTGCGTTGATCCAGTTCAGGACATTGGTGCTGTTTGCGCTGATGATATGGCCGAAGACGGTGTAGCCGCCGTTGTTGGTGGGGGCATCGAGGTAGTTGGGCGGGCCGCCGTTATTGGCCAGGTTGAAAAAGAATGCCTGACTGGCGGAGTTCGGGTTCCCCGAGGCCGTCGCCATGGCGATGGTGCCGAAGTTGTTGCTGTAATGCACCCCGGACCAGGCCTCGTTCGAAATGTTGGGGAAGGGGGTGACGGTTAAATAATTTGTGAACGGATGGGTATCCAGGGGATAAGGATTATAGATGCCGCCGCCCTGGAGCACAAAGCCAGGCTGACAGCGATAAAAGAAATTGTCATTGAAATCCGAATTTGTGAGATAGCGAAGAAAGTTGCGGACGGTGACGGGTTTGTCCTGATCGTACAATTCGACGTCGAGCTCGCCGTAAATGGTCTTGAACTGCAGCACGGTTCCCGCAAAAAGGCTGCGTGAGGAAAGGGACAATAAACACAGGCAAATCAGGCAGCGAACGGCGTTCACGGGGGAAATAATTAGCCTGAGTTTGGGGCTAGCGCAAGGCCTCGAGTTTTTTTCTGACACGGCCGTTGGTGGCGGCCATGCGATAGGTGTGCCAGCCGGGCACGGGTTCGCGCCAGAACTCGCCGCCGGCGCACTCAAGAATCAATCCGCCCGCCGCGATGTCCCACAATTTGATGCCGTGTTCGAGATAGGCGTCGAAGCGGCCACTCGCGACATAGGTCAGACCCAGCGCCGCCGCGCCCATGAGGCGGACCTTGCGCACGCGGCGCACGAGGGTGTTGAAGTAGGGCAGGGTGCGCTCGAGGTTCGCGGGGGTCTTGGCGAAACCGATCGAGACGATGGAATCACGCAACGTGTTGCGATCGCTGACGCGGGTGATTTTTCCGTTGAGACGCGCGGGCTGGCCGCGGATGGCGGTCCACAGTTCGTCGCAAAAGGGATCGTAGACCACGCCGACGACGGTCTGGTAATCGTCGCCCTCGCGAATCTGCAACGCAATGGAGACGCACGCGTGCGGGATGCCGTAACTGAAATTGACGGTGCCGTCGATCGGGTCCACGACCCAGCGCTGGGGCGCCTGCTGATCGCCGCTGACGCCCTCCTCGCCGAGCAATGCGATCTTGGGGAACGCGGCGCGCAGCATCCGGGTGATCAGTTGCTGGCAGCGGACGTCGAGCTCGAGCTTGATGTCGTGCGGGGAGCGGGCGTTGACTTTTTTGGGCGCGTTGAGGTTCTTGCGCAGCACCACGCCGGCCGCGCGGGAGGCGCGGACGGAATGGGCGAGCGCTCTTTTGAGTTCGGATGGTTTCATTCAGCAGGTTCCTGGAACGTCAGCCTTCAAAGGCGGAAAGTGCGGAGAGCACGTGCTGTTTCCTGGCCTCCCAATCGGCCAGGCGTTTCTGGTGTTCGCGCAGCACTTCGGGAGGGACTTTTTGCGTGAAGGCTGGGTTCGCAAGCTTTTGCTGCACCTTGACGATCTCGGCTTCGATCTTCTCCAGTTCCTTTTTGAGCCGCGTTTTCTCGGCTTCCACGTCCACCACGCCTTCGAGCGGCAGAAACAATTCCCCGATGGGCGAGTGCACGGTGGGCGTGCCTTTCTTGGGCGCGTAGTTTGCATCAACGTCGAGGGGATCGGCGTTGAGCAGGAGACGGATGACTTCGGCGTCGCCGGGAACAAGGTCGTTCGCCGGCTTGAGGACGAACCGCACCTTTTTGTTGGACGGCACGTTCGCCTCGCGGCGGAGGTTGCGGCCCTGGCGGACGAGTTCGTATTTGGTGTCGGTAAACTCGAGGTAGCAATCGTCGAGCGCGTAGTGGTCGCGGAAGGAGCCGTCGAAGGGCTTCGGCCACGGCGCATACATGATGCTCTGGCCGCCCTGCGCTTCGGGCATGTCCTCGTGAAAACCCATGCCGTGCCAGAGTTCCTCGGTGATGAATGGCAGGAAGGGATGAAACAACCGCAGCGTGTGCGACAACACGAAGTCGAGCACGGCGAGCGTGTTGGCCTTGAGGGCTTCGTCGGTCCCTTGCAGGCGGGCCTTGCTGGCTTCGAGATACCAATCGCAGAATTCGCTCCAGAAGAAACGGTAGAGCGTCTGGGTGGCGTCGCTGAACTTATAGCCGGCCAGTGCTTCGGTGATTTCGCGGATCGCGGCGTGCAGCTTGAGCAGAATCCATTTGTCGTCACCGGTGAGGCGGTTGGGATCGATCTCGCCCTGGACTTCGCCTCCCTGCATCTGGCGGAAACGGCAGGCGTTCCAGAGCTTGTTGCAGAAATTGCGGCCGAGTTCGACGTGCTGTTCGTCAAAGAGAATGTCCTGTCCCAGCGGCGCCGAGCGCATGACTCCGAAGCGCAGCGCGTCCGCGCCGTATTTCGCGATGAGGTCGAGCGGGTCGGGCGAATTGCCGAGCGATTTCGACATCTTGCGGCCCTGCTTGTCGCGGATGATGCCGGTGAAATAGACATTGCGGAACGGCATGTCGCCCATGAAGCGGTAACCCGCCATGATCATGCGCGCGACCCAGAAGAAAATAATGTCCGGCCCCGTCACGAGGTCGGTGGTCGGATAAAACTTCTTCAACGTGGGCGTCTGTTCCGGCCAGCCCATCGTGGCGAATGGCCAGAGCCAGGAGCTGAACCAGGTGTCGAGGACGTCGGGGTCTTGTTCCCAACCTGGACCGGGCGATTCAATCTGGCACTTTGTTTCGCCGTTCCGGTACCACACCGGAATCCGATGCCCCCACCAAAGCTGGCGGCTGATGCACCAGTCCTGGATGCCGGTCATCCAGTGGTCATAGACCTTGGCCCAGCGGTCGGGGAAAAATTTCATGCGGCCCTCGGCCACGACGGATTTGGATTCCGGCACGCATGGATATTTCAAGAACCATTGTTCGCTCAGGCGCGGTTCGATGGGCACATCGGCGCGTTCGCTGTAGCCGACGTTGTTCGTGTAAGGCTCTTCCTTGTCCATCACGCCGAGCATGGTGAGCTTTTCAGCGGCGACTTTGCGGGCCTTGAAACGATCCAAGCCCTTCAAATCATCACCGGCCAGTTCGTTCATGCTGGCGTCGGGATTCATGATGTCCACGACGGGCAGCTTGTGCCGCAGGCCGATTTCGAAGTCGGCCTTGTCGTGCGCGGGCGTGACCTTGAGCACACCGGTGCCGAACTCGAAATCCACGTGCTCATCGCCGATGATGGGGATGAGCTTCTTCTCGCGTGGCAGTTCGGCGGGCAGCGGGCGCAGCACATGCTTGCCGATCAGGTGGGCGTAGCGCGGGTCCTTGGGATTGACGGCCACGGCGGTGTCGCCGGGGATGGTCTCGGGTCGCGTGGTGGCGATGGTCAGGAATTTGCCGGGTTCCTCGGCGACTTCGACCTTGAAGTAATACAGCGTGCCGCGCTGTTCCTTCATGATCACTTCCTCGTCGGAAATTGCGGTGAGCGACACCGGGCACCAGTTGACCATGCGCTTGCCGCGGTAGATGAGGCCCTCCTTGTATAGCTCCACGAACACCCGCTGGACGCAGCGCGAGTACTCGGGGTCCATGGTGAAGCGTTCGCGGGTCCAATCGCAGGAGGCGCCGAGCTTCTTGAGTTGGTCGATGATGATGCCGCCGTGCTTTTCCTTCCATTCCCACACCTTCTCGAGAAATTGTTCGCGGCCGAGATCGTCGCGATGTTTGATGAGGCCCTGTTTCTTCAGGGACTTTTCAACAGCGGTTTGCGTGGCGATGCCCGCGTGATCAGTGCCGGGCAGCCAGAGCACTTCCTTGCCGTCCATGCGCGCCTTGCGGGCAAGGATGTCCTGGATGGTGTTATTGAGCACGTGGCCCATCGTCAGCACGCCCGTGACGTTCGGCGGCGGGATGACAATGGAGTAAGAGGGCTTGGGCGAAGCGGGATCAGCCACGAACAACCGGTCTTTCAACCAGAAGTCGTACCACTTCGATTCCACTGACTGTGGCTCGTAGGCTTTGGAAATCTCTGTCATGCGGATTTTTCAACCACGAATTAACACGAATTAACACGAATCAAAAGAAACCTATACCACGATTCGCTCCCATTCGAGCTTGGGCTTTTCGAAATTCAGGATGAGCCCAACCCGGAGCCCGGTCAGGTTCAAATAATTGATCATCTTCGCGCGATCAATATCGGTGATATGATCAACGGTTTTGGTATCGCCGCAGCCCAACCCATTCAACACCTCGAGAGCGCAGCCCACGATTTCAAACACTTCCTGCTTCAGAAGTATTTTATTCGTGTCCATTCGTGTTAATTCGTGGTTGAAGATCACCTCTTCAGCAGCCCGTATTCCATGCTGTCGACGAGGGCGCCGAGGCTGGCTTCGATGAGGTTGTCGTTCACGCCCACGGTGCCCCATTCCTCGCGGCCGTTCGTGGATTCGATGAACACCCGCGTGCGCGCACTGGTGCCGGCGGTGGAATCGAGGATGCGCACCTTGTAGTCGGTGAGCTGAATGGACTTCACCTGCGGATAAAACTTCATCAGGGCCGCGCGCAGGGCGGAGTCGAGGGCGTTCACCGGGCCATCGCCTTCGGCAACGGTGTGCGCGGCCTCGCCCTTGACCAGCACCTTGACGGTGGCCTGGCAGACGGTGTGCGTACGGTCGCGGCGGACGGTGGTCTCGTAACCTTCGACGCGGAACGGCGGCTCCTCGCCCATCAACACGCGGCGGATCAGGAGCGCGAGCGAGCCTTCGGCCGCCTCGAATTCATAGCCCTTGTGCTCAAGGTCCTTGATCTTGGTGAGAATGGCCTTGAGTTCGGGTGTTTCGCTGTTGATTTGAAACCCGAGCTCCTGCGCCTTCATCACGATGTTGCTGCGGCCGGCGAGGTCGCTGATCAACACGGTGCGACGATTGCCAACGAGCGCGGGATCGATGTGCTCGTAACTGGCGGCGAGCTTCTGCACGGCGTTCACGTGCGTGCCGCCCTTGTGGGAGAACGCAGCCGACCCGACCCACGGCTGGCGCGGGTTGTGGCGGATGTTCGCGATCTCATCCACGAACTGCGACACCTCCTTGAGCTTCGCCAGCGAATCCTGCGGCACGGAGGACTTCTTCAACTTCAGCGCTACGTTGGGGATGATGCTGGTGAGATTGCAATTGCCCGTGCGCTCGCCGTAGCCGTTGATCGTGCCCTGCACATGCGTGGCGCCGGCTTCGAGGGAAGCCAGCGCGTTGGCGACGCCGAGACCGATGTCATCGTGCGTGTGGATGCCGATGCGAGTCTTGACCGCCTTGCGCGCGGCAAGCGTGATGTCGCGGACTTCGTTCGGGAGGCAGCCGCCGTTCGTGTCGCAAAGGACAAGGAGATCGGCGCCCGCCTTCTCGGCGGCCTGCCAGGTGGCGACGGCGTATTCGGGATCGTTTTTGTAGCCGTCGAAGCAATGCTCGGCGTCGTAGATGACGAACTTCCCGTTGTCCTTCAGGAAACGAATGGTGTCGCCGATCATGGCGAGATTCTCAGCGGGCGTGGTGCGCAGGACTTCCTTGACGTGCAGCAGCCAGGTTTTGCCGTAAATGGTGACGACGGGCGTGCCGGCTTCGAGCAGCAGGCGGACCTGGTCGTCGGTCTCGACCTTGACGTCCTTGCGGCGGGTGGAGCCGAAGGCGGCTAGGCGGGCGTGCTTGAATTTGCGGCCGCGGGCCTGCTCGAAGAATTCGATGTCCTTGGGGTTGGAGCCGGGCCAGCCGCCTTCAATGAATTGAACCCCGAACGCGTCCAGCTTCTCGGCGATGCGCAACTTGTCCATCACCGAGAAATTGATGCCTTCACCCTGACTGCCATCACGCAGGGTGGTATCGTATATTTCGACTTCGGGTTTCATAACGTCCGGTAATACCGGGAACGCCAACTGTAAGATAAATATGGCGGGTTGGAAAGCTGAAACGGGAGCGGCCGCGTGGGGTGAGGACCGGTGACAACTGTGGGCGGACTGTTGCCGTCCGGCATTCAGGACGGCGTCCCGGAACGCCGGCTTGCAGCCGGCTTAGAGTGGCCGAGGGTGTGGGCGCGATTGGTTCTCGGGGATTGCCGTGGCTGTTCCCCAAAAGCGGGACACAGTCCGCGCTCCGTCAGGGAGTCATCACCCGGTAAAAGCGCATCGGATATTGAGAGGCGTTGGTGTCGGTGAAGGCTGCGGAGGTGGAGTTGGCGGGCAACCAGCCGATGGTGGTCCAGGAATTTGGATCCAAAGGATTCGTCGTCGCCTGAACCGGGACAGGAGACGGGAGCGGGCCGCCGAGCGAGGCATTGAATCGGAAGGCGCCTGCGGCGATGGGGGCGGGACGGACGGCAGCGGGAACGGGATTGGTAACGGTGTAATAAAGGAAGCTGAGCGGGGAATAATTGCCCGCGGCGTCCACGCCCGAGACCCACCAGATGTGACTGCCGCCAGGCTTGAGTCCCGTAACAGTCCCGCTGGTTCCGGTGATGTTGGTGACGGTCGGGATGTCCACCACCGGGCTGGTTTTGCGTTCCATGATTGTGTAGCTCACGATCGGGGAGTAGAGCGGATTTTGCGCCGGCCCGGGCGAAGGAGCCCAGGAAAGGCCGACACTGGTGGAACTTACCCCGGTCAATGTCAGCGCGGCCGGGCCATGCGGAGCGGTGGTGGTGGCCGAAATGGCGGCGTAACCGGAAGTTCCGCTGGGACCAGTGGCGGTCAGGTAAAATGAAGTCGTGGAACCCGGGGCAAGTCCGGTGATGGTCATGGTCGGCTGCGAGACGGTGGGACCGGTTTGGGAATAGGTGACTGTGGCGCCGCTGCCCCGCGGAGAATGGGAGACGTGCTTCAGGTAAGCGCGGAAGGTGCATGGGCCGACGACGGTCGGTTCCGGCGACCAGGAGATGGTCACGGAATTATCTGTCACACTCACGACGGTCAGATTGCTGAGGGCGGCCGGCGGCGGGTTGGGGACATTGATGCTGAAGGTATAATCGGCAAACCCGGCGTAATTGGTGGCCCGGATGGTTACGGAATCAGCTCCGATATCGGACGCGCCGGGAGTCCAGGTGATCGCGCCGCTGTTCGGATCCACCTGCATGGTGGACGGGCCGCTCACCAGGAGATAAGTGGGCTGCGGATTGCCCGTCGCTGCGATGGAGGATGAATATGCCTGGAGGTACGTGGCATTTGCAGCCGGATACTGGGTGAATACCGGGATGGTATCGGGAGAACCGAGCAACTGGCTTCGCCAGACGTCGCCAACGTCGTTTCCATTGGCATCGATGCCGTCCATTACGACGACGCGCCCGAGACTGTCCGCGCCCATGGCCGCTTCGCTCAAAGGTTCGGGCAGGGAAGTGGAAATTGTCCAGGTATTCGAGGCGGGATTATAGACCTGGACGGTATCGATGGTCACACCACCGGAGACACCGCCGGCCACGTAAATTTTTCCGTCAACCGCCAGCGCCGCCGCGCTGCCGGAGGCCGGGACGGGCATGGGGGCAAGATTGGTCCAGGTGTGAGACTTGGTGGAATAGCGCAGAACGGAGGCGGTTTCATTGCCGGGGCCGACATTCGTGCTTCCGCCGAAGATGTAGATCAGGTTGGTATGATCGAAGACGGCCGGGAAGTCGTAACGCGGCTGCGGCAGGGCGGCGATGCTGGTCCAGGAATTGGCGTCCATGTTGAAGCGCTCGGCCGAGGCGAGCGGCTGGCCGGTGTCATCCAGGCCGCCGATGGCATAGGCGTTGCCGCTGGAATCGGGCGCGTAACCGAAATAGGAGCGCGGGACGCTCATGTTGGCGAAGGTTTGCAGCGCATCGCCGGAGGTACTGTAACCGATGGCGGCGCTGGTGGAGGCGGTGCCGTCGGTGCCGCCGTAAAAAACGATCAAGCCGCCGGTTGAGACCGCGCCCGCGGCGATGGTGGTGCTGCTGGGCAGCGCGGGATAGTACGTCCAATAGAGATTGGTCCCGCCGAGACTTTGCGGATAGGTCTGGAAATAATATTGGTCGTCGCCGCCGATAAGGAGATTGCTTTTATCGGGCAGCACGCACGTGGCTGCGGCGCTGACGGGTGGATCGTGAGCCGGACCGGGAAACCAGGTAAGAGGCGAGGCGATTGCGCCCGCGGCGAGAAACAAGGGGACTATTCCGGCGAGAAACCGGAACAGCAATGCATCCGTTTTCATAGGTGTGAGATTTGCGTTGCTCCGGCCAACCGTCATGACACCGATTTTGCAATCGGCGGGACAACGTCAGGTTAGGACAGTTCGGAAAGTTGTCAAGTGACGGATTTGTAGAGGGCGGGTAGACGAAAGGAGGGAGGAAAAAATCTCCTGGAAATCCGATTTGCCGGCGGGCGAGATCGTTTTCGGGTATTTCTGCGGTTGGTCCCCAAAAGCGGGACACAGCCGCGCCCGGGGATGAAATGGCGTTGCGTAGCGGGAGGGCGCGTATATTATTTGGGGCGTTGACACCGAGAAGTAAGGAGCGGCTTTGGGGCCGGGGATTCTTCCGTCCGGATGTGTGGCCCGTCATTCACCGGGAATTGCGCGAAGCGGCGCGGAAGCGGGGCACTCATTGGTTGCGCGCGGGGAGTGTGGTGCTCGGGATGCTGATGCTTTGGGGCGTCATGAGCACAGGGGTGTCGGGCAGACACATGGGAGGAATGCTGCTGGGGACGTTTCATACGCTGCTGTTGATGGTCATATTTTTTACCGTGCCGGTGTCCGCCGCCGATTGCATCGCGCGCGAACGGCGGGATGAAACGCTGGGCTTGTTGTTCCTGACACCACTGAAGGCGGGCGGGATCGTGGCGGGCAAGGCGGCGGTCCAGGGGCTGCGCTTGATGACCCTTTGGCTGGCGGTGCTGCCGCTGCTGACCATTTCCTTCATGGCGGGAGGCGTCACGTGGTTCGACACGCTTACCGCGTTGAGCATGGAATTCTGCGCTGCGCTGTTGTGTCTGGGCGCCGGGTTGCTGGCGTCGTCGCTGGTGCGGGACATGCGCGGCGCCAGGGTGGCGGCGTATGTGCTGGCGGGTGGGGTTCTGTTTGGGGTGGGCGAACTCGCGCTGCTGATCTTCTATATCGGCTGCGCACCGAAAGGCTTTCCCTTATTTGCGTGGATGGCACTGGGTCCCCTTGCGTTTACCGGTCTGATACCAACGATGTCTGGCGTCGGGTGGAGCGCCTTAACCAGTTCTCTTGCCGGGGCCGCCGGGCCATGGCGGTGGATTTTCGGCACGGCTCCAATAGTCATATCCATTCTGTTTTACGCGATCTGCCGGTTCGCTGCATGGAGAATGGATCGATCGTGGCAGGACCGGCCGCTTTCGATCCGCGGGGAGAAGTTGTGGCGTCGATTTTGCACACCGCTGTTCAAGGCATTGTCGCGCCGCCGGAGGCAACGCACCCTGGACCGCAACCCGATCATCTGGCTGCAGCAGTACTCGTGGAAGTCACGAATCGTGAAGTGGTTTTTGTTCCTTGGATTGCTGCCGCTTTGCATCGGGGCCTCCCTGCCGGGGCAGGGGGCGTGGGTGGATCGCGATTTGCTTTTTATCGTTTTGCTGGTCGTGTTCGCGTGCGGTTATGCCTACGCCGGAGTGAGCGGTTTTATGGAGGAGAAACGCAGCGGTGTCCTGGAGATGATCCTGGTCACGCCCGTTTCGACGAATCAAATCATTTTCGGGCGGAGTTGGGGGTTATGGATGCAATTCCTTCCGGCTGCTTTGGTCCTGGGTGGGATGTGGGCTGGCGCCGACATATTCTGGCATGGGTGGCTCAGAAATCCTGAATCGTGTGGGGTTTTATGGTCCGCGTTTGTGTGCGGGTTTTTCACACTGCCGATTTTTTCCACGTATATTGCGCTGCGCGTGAGGCACCTCGCGGTGGCGGCGGGACTGGCTTTGATTGCGATGGTGGTTCCGCTCGTGGTGGCCTGGTGCCTGAACATTTTGTTTACTGAAACCGTTGATTTCAATTGGCGGGCGTCGCTGTTTTTGGCTGCCGTCAGTTATTCTGTGTTTGCGTTTGTGGCGTGCGGGCTTCTGCGCCACAGCCTTTCGCGGAGGCTTTATTCGTTTTGAGGGCGGGAAATGTGTCGTCGGTACGGCGGGCAGGATCCGTCCTGAGCATCCATACTCATGACTCGCGCGGGAAAAGTTTGCGAGATGTCACGATGTGCCTGTTCGTGGCAGCGGGCAATTGAATGTGCTGTGATTCGGCGCACGGTTGCGGCGCGCACGGAGTGACGCGCCCTACCTCGACGGGCTGGGTGATAGTTACTGGGTTGGGGTATCGGATGGCTGTGGTGTGGAGTTGGGAGTCAACGGGTTATCGCGCGGGAATGGTTCGAATGCCTGTCGTGTGAAGGTAGGGCGGGCAGTCCTGTGCCCGCCGCACGCAGGCCGAGCGAGGGCTCGCGGATTGAGGCGGTAAACCGATTGAGAGTTTGATTTCGAGGCTTTTTTTCGCAATCCGTGCGCTCTAGGATTCCGCCATGGTTCTTCCGGTGAGAAAGAAACTTCCTCATGCCGTACCCCAATGGGTAAAGCTCGGAAGCTGGTTCTTTGTCACCATCAAATGCAGTCCACCCGGCAAAAATCAATTGTGCCAGGCCGGAACCGGAGATGGGGTGCTTGGCGCTGTGGTTCGCAATCACGAGAAACTCGTCTGGCATTGCAGGCTTTGCCTGCTGATGCCAGACCGCTTGCATGCGATCATTTCTTTCCCGCCGAACCCTGGCATGGGCACCACGCTGACAAATTGGAAGAAGTATGTAGCGGTTGAACTGAAGGTGAAGTGGCAGCGCGATTTTTTTGATCATCGGCTGCGCAATCACTGGGAAGTGGAGGAAAAGACGAGCTACATACTCATGAATCCGGTTCGGAAGGGATTGTGCGAACGGGCGGAGGATTGGGTCTGGGTTTACCGGCCCAAGGATAGAGTGCCACCCGCGTTGGGATAAAAGGGGCGGAAGATGCGCCTTTTTTGATGCGGCGGGGAGTGAATGGTTTACGCGGGAAAAGCTCGAAGGCTCGTGGCACATGCTCAGGCACTGGTAATACGATGTGCTGTGATTCGGCGGACGATTGCGGCGCGCACGGAGTGACGCGCCCTACCTTGGACGGGTTGGGTGATTGTTGCTGCATTGGGGTATCGAACGGTTGTCGTGTGAAGGTGGAGCGGCGCGCTCCGGGGAGGAGAAGAAGAACATGCGTAAACCGCAGAAAAGCAGTAGGTTTGGAACAGAAATTTTGCGGGGAACTTTAGTTCGGGGCGGGGATGGCCGATTGACAAGCGTGAGCTTTTACGCCAGTTTCCACAAAAATGAAGCTAAGCCCGGGTCCGAAAGCAGCGCAACGCGCGGGCAATGCGAGGAAGAAAATTGAATGGGCAAGTCACTGATCATCGCGGAGAAACCGTCAGTCGCCAACGACATCTCGAAGGCGCTGGGCGGGTTCACCAAGCACGACGATTACTTTGAAAGCGATCGTTACGTGCTCTCGTCTGCCGTCGGCCACCTGCTGGAATTGATTGTTCCGGAGCAGTTTGAGGTCAAGCGGGGCAAATGGACCTTTGCGCAACTTCCGGTCATCCCGCCGCATTTTGCGCTGAGGCCGATCGAGAAGAACGAGTCGCGGCTCAAGGTGCTGACCAAGCTGATCAAGCGCAAGGACGTGACCGAGCTTATCAATGCCTGCGACGCGGGGCGCGAGGGGGAACTGATCTTTCGCTATATTGTACAGTTTGCGAACGTCGAGAAGCCGATCAAGCGGCTTTGGCTGCAATCAATGACCCCGACGGCCATCCGCGAAGGGTTTGAAGCCCTGCGGACGAATGAAGCGATGCTGCCGCTGGCCGACGCGGCCGTGTGCCGGTCGGAATCCGACTGGCTGGTGGGGATCAATGGGACGCGGGCGATGACGGCGTTCAACTCGAAGACCGGCGGGTTCCATTTGACCACGGTGGGCCGGGTGCAGACGCCGACGCTGGCGATCCTGGTGGAGCGCGAGGAGAAGATCAAAAAGTTCGTGCCGCGGGATTACTGGGAAATCCACGGGACCTTCGGCGCGAAAACGGGGGAATATCCCGGGCGTTGGTTTGACGAGAATTTTGCGCGCGAGAAGAAGGATGGCGAGACCGATCTCAAGGCCGAGCGCGTCTGGGACGTTCAGCGGGCGGAGGAGATCAGGACCAAATGCCTGGGCAAACCGGGCATCGTCACGGAGGAAAGCAAGCCGACGACGCAGCTTTCGCCGTTGCTGTTCGACTTGACCAGCCTGCAACGCGAGGCCAACGGAAGATTTGGATTTTCGGCGAAGAACACTCTGGGTGTGGCGCAGGCGTTGTATGAAAAGCACAAGGTGCTGACGTATCCGAGAACGGATTCGCGGGCGCTGCCGGAGGATTACATCGCCACGGTGAAGAAGACGATGGGCGTGCTGGCGGACATGACCGGCTACAGTTCGTTCGCCGACCAGATCCTGAAGCAGGACTGGGTGAAGCCGAACAAGCGCATATTTAACAACGCCAAGGTGTCGGACCATTTCGCGATCATCCCGACCGCGCTGCCGCCGAAACACCTGAGCGAGCCCGAGCAGAAGCTCTATGATCTGGTGACCAGGCGGTTCCTGGCGGTGTTCTATCCCGCGGCGGAATTCCTGGTCACCACGCGCATCACGCGGGTGGAGAACGAGCCGTTCAAGTCCGAGGGCAAGGTGATGGTGAACCCGGGCTGGCTGGCGATATACGGTCGTGAGGCGCAGACCGACGACACGCCGACGCTGGCGCAGGTGCAGCCGAACGAGACGGTGAAGACCAACAACGTGGAGGTCATCGCCAGCCAGACCAAGCCGCCGGCGAGGTTCTCGGAAGCGACGCTGTTGAGCGCGATGGAAAGCGCGGGAAAACTGATCGAAGACGAGGAACTTCGCGAGGCGATGAGCGAAAAGGGGCTGGGCACACCGGCGACGCGCGCGGCGATCATCGAAGGTTTGATTTACGAGAAATACGTGTTGCGCAACGGGCGCGAGCTGCAGCCGACCGCCAAGGCGTTTTCGCTGATCACGCTTTTGCGCGGGCTGGGCATACCGGAGCTGGTGTCGCCGGAGCTGACGGGCAACTGGGAATTCAAGCTGCGGCAGATGTCGCGCGGGCAGTTGAAGCGGTCGGAGTTCATGCGGGAGATCGCGGACATGACGCGGGAGATGGTGGACAAGACCAAGCGGCACGAGAGCGACACGGTGCCGGGCGACTTTGGCGTGTTGAAGACGCCGTGCCCGAAGTGCGGCGGGGAGATTCGCGAGAATTACAAGAAGTTCCAGTGCCAGAAATGCGATTTCTCGCTCTGGAAGATTGTCGCGGGGCGGCAGTTCGAGATTCCCGAGGTGGAGGAATTGATCGAGAAACGCGTGGTGGGGCCGCTGCAGGGATTCCGCAGCAAGATGGGCAGGCCGTTCGCGGCGGTGATCAAGTTGACGCCGGAGTTCGAACCGAAGTTTGATTTCGGGCAGGACCAGAACGCGGACGGGACGCCGGCGGAGGTGGATTTCTCGGGGCAGGAGCCGCTGGGCAAATGCCCCAAGTGCGGCAATCGTGTGTTCGAGATGCCGATGGCGTACGTGTGCGAAAAGGCGGTGGGGCCGAATCGCACCTGCGACTTCCGGTCGGGCAGGATCATATTGCAGCGGGAGATCGACAAGGCGCAGATGGTGAAACTGCTGACCACGAAAAAGACCGATTTGCTGCCGAAATTCATCTCGAAGAAGGGGCGGCCCTTCTCGGCCTACCTGGTGGTTGGCGAGGGAGGCAAGGTGGGATTCGAGTTTGCGCCGCGCGCGCCCAAGGCGCCGAAGGCGAAGTCGAAGGCCGAGCCGGCGGCGCCGGCCATGGCGGAGGCGGGCAAGAAGGAGTGATCAATATGGCGCGGTCCGCTCCAGACGACGGGAAACCGGAAGGCGGGAGCGGGGCGGTGCGTGATCTGGCGCTCGGGGACGAGTGGATCAAAAAATTTCTCCGGCACCTTGCGACCGATCGCGGGGCTTCCATCTACACGCAACGCAATTACGAACACGCGCTGAGGGAATTTCATCGCTGGCATCGCGAGGAGCGCGGAGGCGCGCCGGCCTGGGGCAGGTTGCAGCGGGATGATTTCCGGAGTTACGTTCGGTTTCTGGGGCGGGGAAATCTGAGCCGGGCGGCGGTGCAATTGCGGTTCAGCGCGCTGCGGACATTTTACAGATTTCTCATGCGGCACGGGGCGGTGAGTGCATCGCCGATTCGCAACGTGGTGCTGCCGAAATTGGAGAAGCGGCTGCCGAAATTTCTCACGCCGGAGCAGATGCTGGATTTGCTGAAGGCGCCGTTGAAGCCGCTCGAGGCGCCGCGCAAGCCGGGCCCGGGCCGGCCGATCGCGGCGAGCACATGCTATCGGGACGTGGCGATCCTGGAGACGATCTATTCATGCGGACTGCGCATCAGCGAATTGTGCGGGTTGCTGGTGGAGGACATCGACTGGGCGGAGCGCCTGGTGCGCGTGCGAGGCAAGGGGCGGAAGGAAAGATTGGTGCCGATCGGCGAGCCGGCGTTGCTGGCGATTAAAAATTATTGGAGCACGCTGGAGCAGGCGCCGGCGGGGAATGCGCCGGTGTTTTTGTCGAGCCTGGTGCAGCCGGGGCCGCTGCAGCCGCGGATATTGCAGCAGCGATTGAAGGCGCATTTGGCGTCGGCGGGATTGGACCCGCACCTGACGCCGCACAAACTGCGGCACAGTTACGCGACGCATCTGCTGGACGCGGGGGCGGACTTGCGGAGCGTGCAGGAACTGCTGGGGCACGCGCACCTGGCAACGACGCAAATCTATACGCACCTGACCACCGAGCGGCTGAAACGCGCCTATGATGAGGCGCATCCGAGAGCATGAAAGGACGGTGGGAAATTACAGTGTTCGGGAATGGGACATATGCGGAACCCCGGAGGCATCAATGGTTAGCGCGCGGAGCGAAGATTTTGTCTGGCCCTCGTGGCCGTGAATGGCATGTGTTGGTGCTTTGGCCACAATAAGTTCCACTGATTCGGGTGGATTTATTTATGCAATTTTTGATTGATTTGAGGCCCGGCAGCGTGGAGTATCGTACGTACTGTTACGGACTTGGCAGCATTTAAGCGAACGCAGGGCTGAACAAGTTTGCGCACCGCTAAAAGTGTCGATGAAAAAAGGGAAAAAGAAGATCAGGCTGCTGTTGGCCGATGACCATCCGGTGGTCCGGAAGGGCATCCGGTCGTGTCTCACGGATCTGGACCTCGAGATTGTCGGTGAAGCCGTGGATGGCGAGGAGGCGATCAATCGCGTCCGGGAACTCCAACCGGACATCGTCCTGATGGACATTGACATGCCGAAGATGAACGGCCTGGAGGCGACGCGCGTGTTGCGGAAGGAAATGCCCGACGTCCGCGTGTTGATCCTCTCCGTGCACAGCAACAAGCAATACGTGCTGCAGATCATCCAGTCCGGCGCGCAGGGTTATGTGCTCAAGGACGCGTCGCCGTCGGAACTCATCCGCGCGATCGAATCCGTCTACGATGGCGAGGCTTTCTTCAGTCCCGATGTCAGCCAGATCGTGTTGAACCAATACCTGGCCGAAGCCGGGCGCGGCGAGGACGAGGAGTCCGGCCGTTTGACGAGCCGCGAGCGCGAGGTCCTGGCGATGATCGCCGAGGGCCAGAGCAACAAGGAAATGGCAACCAAGCTCGGTGTGGGCGTGCGGACGATCGAGACCCATCGCGAGCGGGTGATGGACAAGCTCAACATCCACACCGTGGCCGGCCTGACCAAGTACGCGATCGCCAACGGCATCGCGCGGCTGGAGTAAGATTCCCCTGAAGCGCCCCCTCGGGCGCGTCCTCCCGATCAGTTCGCGGCGGTCATCCGCGTCTTGTACGTCGCGTGATGTCCTGTGCCGGGAATTGCCACCGTGTAGCTCATTCCATCCTGGGCGACGGATACTTTGATGTAGTTGCCGGGGCAGTGCTCGGTGATGTTGGCGATGTAGTCCATCGGCGCGTTGTTCTTCGAATCCTCGCGGAGGTTGCGATGGATTTGATACATGGCCTCGAGCGTGGGAACCGAGGAGAGCGTGGCAAAAGTGACCGGCTCGCAGCCCTTCCTCGGGCCGTTGCTCATGATGGAAACCGTCGGCGAGAGCGAATGCACGAGGAGCGGATTGTTGCTGAGATCGAGGCCGTGATGGTCCACCTGATAGACGTCGACGGTGCCGACCAGGTTGACCGGGCACACCAGGTGGGCTTCGGTGTTCCAGGTGAGATCGCCGCCGATGAAGAGACGGAAGGGACCGTAGCTGAGAAGGAGCACGACGCTGTTGGCATTGTCCGTGGTGTCGGCGGGATGCGTTTCGCCGGTATTGCAGAGGGGATTCGCGGGCGCGTTGGTGGGCGCTGCGATGAAGGTCTGGCGGCAGCCGAGGCACTGCAACGAGAGCTTGAGGGCGTCCTCACCTCCGGCCTGGCGCAGCGGGATCTGGTCGCCGGGTTGGATGACGATCCGCTTGTCGGTTTTCATGTCGCGATACGGCTGGATGCGGCCGGCCCACTTGGTGTCCCTGGGATTGTGGTCGGGATCGGAATCGGGGATGCCATTGTCGTAAAGGGTGCCGACCGGCATCATCTTTGCGACTTCCGCGATCCCGCCAAAGTGGTCGGTGTGAAAGTGAGTGAGGACGAAATAATCAATCTTCTTCAGGCCGGCGCCCTTGGCGGCTTCGAAAATCCGGCGAGCGTCGCGGCCGCCGGCGGAACCGGAGTCGATGAGGACCGACTCCTTCTGCGGGGTCACGATCAGAGTTGCCGCGCCGCCTTCGACATCCATCCAGTAGACGTCGAGCAGCCGCTGGGCTGCGCGGGCGGGGAGCGAGGAGAACAAAAGTCCAAGAGAGAGAAGGGCGCCGACAAACGATTTGATCTTCATGGAATTGATAATTGCCTATGGGACACCTTGATCCGCGGGAAGACAACTGAAAAAAAATAGGCCAGCCCCAAACGAGCGACTGGCCCAGACCCATGGCAACCGCCCAAGGTTGCCAAGGCCCCAATATGGGACAAATGCCGAAGATTCTCAATGAGCTTTTAAGGATAAAACTTGAGATTTTTCGGCATCACTTTGAGATTGCCCGCCGGAAAATTGAGATATTTCGTCAAATATTTGAGCTTCTACGTCCCTGAGCTGAGAAAATCCGTCATTGGCCCTCCGTGGAGGTGCGATTGGTGTGAAAACGATAGCCCGAGAAATTTCGGCAGGGGACGTTGATTTCTGCGGAAAACCAAGGCTTTGCAAAATTTGCGTCCCGATGAACAAACCGATTTGGCCATTCGTCCAATCCATGTGACGGTGATAAAGACTTGAACAAAGAAATACCATGAAATCTCTCAAACTACTGACCTTGACCGCGGTTGCCGGCCTTGCCCTCTCGTTCAGTGCGCGCGCGCAAGTGTTCGGCCTTTCGATCGGGCCGCATGGGGCAGCGGTGCACCTGGGGCTGCCTTTGCCGCCTTTGCCACTTCCCGCTCCGCCGGTGGTTTATAGCCCGCCGCCGGTTTATCAGGCGCCTCAAGCCCCCATGGCTCCGATGGCTCCGCCCGCACCGCAGGGATATTATTCCGCTCCGCCGGTGTACGCTGCACCCCCGGTGGCATACGCTCCCAGCCCGTATTATTATGGCGGTTATGGATATTACGGTCCTTCCGTGGTGGTTGGGCCCTCATTCTGGTGGGGTTGGGGCGGCCATGGCCACGGAGACTGGCATGGGCACGGTGACTGGCACGGGCACGGCGATTGGCATGGCGGAGGGGGACACGGTGGCTGGCACCATTAAGCAGACGGCACGTCGAATGATGGTTTAGGATTTGCGTGTTCAACCTGAATCGCCGAAGAGTTCGTAAAGGGCTCTTCGGCGTTTTTTCTGCCCTTGCATCCATTCCAGACCGTATGGCAGAGTAACGCCGTGTTCCGTTCGACCAAGGCCGGGCGCAACACGAGAGCCAACTTTCGGGATGGCTGGATAGCTCAGTCGGTAGAGCAGAGGACTGAAAATCCTTGTGTCGGCGGTTCGATTCCGTCTCCAGCCACCACTTTTTGCCCAGTCTTTGAAGGCGAACCGGGCCGGAGCTTATCTCCGGCCCGCGACTTCTCGTCTCATTAATGCTCAATCCTCAAAGGGTGTTCAGGAAATTGATCAAGTCATTCTGGTCCTGGGCTTTCAACTGGAAAAAGCGGACCCGGGCGTTGAGGCCTTCGCCGTCATGGCGTGAGATGGCCTGGAGGAAGTTGGTGGAGAGTCCGTCGTGATTGAGAACACCCAGCTGTGCGCGCACGCGGACGCCCCAGAGCGGCGGGGTGCGCATTTGATTCGTGGCAGCCGCGGCCTGGGCGATGTTGTCATTGAGCGAACCCATGTCATGCAGGAGCAGATCGGAGAATAGCCGGACCGGCTGAAAGGCCAGGGCCCGGTTCGTGCTGAAGCCTGTAAAAAGGACCGGCGTGTGGCAGCGGGCGCAACCGACGGTGGCGAAAAGCAGCGACCCATGCAATGTGGACTGATTGGTCAGGGGCAACGCGGGAGGAGGCGCCAGCAGGCGCATGAAATCGGTGAAGCGATCAATGTCGGCCTTCCCGGTCGCGTCCGGCAGATCTTCCAGGTCAGCATAGGGAACGGGCACGGGCGGCGCATTCGGCAGGAGATTGTAAGGAAAAACCGGATTGCTGACGTCCATTTCATTGTCATAGGCGTCACCGGAGAAACCGCGCAAGGAGGCTTCCTGGGCTTTCCAGCCGAAGCGGCCGACGCGGATGGGATTCTGACCTGAAGCATTGGTTGAGCCGGGATCGGAGATGTAGGCGGGCTTGCCATTGACACCATCGCCGCGGGAGATAAACGCGTTGATCACGATCGTTTGATCCGGGATGGCTTCGATGAGGCCATCGCCGAAGACGGGGATGATCTCGCGGAAAGCGGTTACTCCGTTGGGCAGGCCGATGACGGGATTCGTTTCAACGGCGCTGCCGGGGACAGCGCAACTGTGGAAGAGTGAACCGCCGAGGTCGGTCAAGGGATCGAAACCCGCGGCGGTGATGAGTCCGGCGCGAGTTTCAAAGGAGGGAACGAGTCCGCCAATGGCCGGCTGAGCATGGCAGGTGATGCAACCCACAGCGCTCGGGCATTCCCCGACGGGGCTGTTGAAGATCGGGCCCAGTCCGTGGTTGGTGTCGTCCAAAGTGGCGAACTGGTTGGAACCGACGAGAAACAGGGCGAGTTGATCAGGAGAAATGCCTGGCAGAGGACTGCCGAAATCGGAGGTGGATCCGAAACCACCCGGAGGCATGGGAAACGGACCTGGTCCAGGAAACACCGGTTCTCCGGGAGAGCCGGGCCGGCCGGGAAATCCCGGGAAATCAGGGTCTCCCTTCGGTTGCATGAACCGGGAGCCGTCGTTGTCGGTTGCGTTTGGCGAGCCGTCAGCGAGCACCGCGGAAGCAGTGCTCGCCAGAATAGCGAACAGCGCCAGAGGCAGGGATGTGAGATGGTATGAGAGATATCTGCGGGTATTCATGAGAGTTTTCCTTCTTTGCGTCGATACTGACTGCGTCCTTCCAAAATGCTTGAACTTATGGTGAGTTCCGGCCTCATTTCTCCGATAATAGACCGGTCTCCTCAATGGGCTCAGCATCCGCTTATTTGGCTGCCAATCCCGTGGGGCAAAGAGGACTTGAAAGCGGGGTGTCCAACACCCGCATAGGAGGGTCTTCAGTGGAGCTGTTTGAAACCTGGTGGCTGCCGGCTACGTCAAGCGGCCATTGATGATCACGGTCCGTCCGCCTCAATCGCCGGCTTCGGCGCGCGCGCGCGCGGACCGAACAATGCCGTCCCGACCCGGATGATCGTTGCGCCCTCCTCGATGGCAACCTCGAAGTCTCCGCTCATTCCCATGCTGAGTTGGGGCAGGGGAGCGCCCAGGATTTGTTCGCATTCCTGTTTCAATTCCCGCAGGCGTTGGAACACGGGGCGGACCCTTTCCGGCTGCGGCGACCAAGGCGCGACCGTCATGAGGCCGTGGATTTCAATTTTCTGCAGCGCGTTGAGCTGGTTGAACTCGGCCAATAGACGCGCGGGCGGATAGCCGAACTTGCTGGATTCCCCGGCGATGTTGACTTCGAGCAGGACAGGCACGGTTTTGGCCTGCTTGTCCGCCCATTTGGCGATCTCCTCCGCCAGCGCAAGGCTGTCCACGCTTTGAATCATCGAGAAGAGTTGGACGGCATCGCGGCACTTGTTGGATTGCAGGTGGCCGATCATGTGCCATTGCAGGCGCGCCGGACATTGCGGGATCTTGGCTTTCGCTTCCTGGACGCGGTTTTCGCCGAACAATACGAGCCGCAGATCGGCGGCGGCGCGCACGACCTCGGGCGGCTGGCCTTTGGTGACCGCCTGGAGCGTCACGGTGGCGGGATCACGATTCGCGCGCGCGCAGGCGTCGGCGATGCGTCGTCGGAGCGCGTCCAGGTTGGCGGCAAGGTCCATGAGGCAAGTTAGCCACAGGGACCGCGGAGTGAAAACAGGATTTTGATTTGGGGACTTGCTGGGTGGTGAACGTGTGGTTAATTTGCCCCGATAATTATGGCGAAGAACTACTGGCTGGTGAAGGTGGAACCGGATGCCTATGGGTGGGCGGCCTTCGTCAAAGAGGGCGGCACGGCATGGACCGGCGTGAGGAATTTCCAGGCGCGAAACAACCTGCGGGCAATGAAGAAGGGCGATGAGGTTTTGTATTACCACAGCGTGACCGAGAAGCAGGTGGTGGGGCTGGCCAAGGTGGCTAAGGAGGCTTATTCCGATCCCACCGCGAAGGAGGGCGATTGGGCGGCGGTTGATTTGTCGCCGGTCAGGGAATTGCCGCGGCCGGTGACGCTCGACACTATCAAGGCGGACAAGACACTGAAGGGAATGGTGCTGTTGACCAACTCCAGACTCTCGGTCCAGCCGGTGACGGCGGCACAGTTCAACCGGGTGATGGCGCTGGCGGAAGCGGAGTAGGGGAGCCGCTCAGGAAAATAATTCCAGCCAGACCGGCCCGGCCAGTGCCATGCGGATGACATCGCGCCAGCGATCCTGGATTTTCGCTTCCTCGAGGAACACTCCCTCCAATTCAAAGCCGAATTTCCCGTTGAGATTCAGGTTGCGGATATTGATGTCGAGGGAGTGCAGGTAAACCTTGCGGAATTTGCGGATGACGAAAACGTAGTAGAGAAATAGGAATGTGGCGCGCTTGCCGATGCCTTTGCCGTGCATCGCGGCGTCGCCGACCAGCTTGCGCATCTCCAATTTCGCCGATTGCGTGTCGATGTCCTGGCCGCCGATGATGCCCGCAAGCTTCTGCTGGTGGAAAATGGAAAAGTATTCGCAATTGGGCGCCTTGAACAATCGCACCAGGTCGGTGTCGGTCTCCGGGAAGCGAGGATAGAAACTCTCCCGGATTCCGGGCGCGCGCAGCCACGAGGCCACCTGGGTGATGAGGCCCGGGTCCATGGGCGAGATGCTCACCTGCTGGAGGCTCAACCGGCGCGAAAGCTCCCATTCGTTCTGCACATCCTTGATCGTGAAGAGGCGATTGTAATATTCGGTATGCTTGTCGGCGTTTGCCCCTTTTTGCAGGACATTATCGAGCAGGTGACCGGCCACGCTGAGCACGTCGGCCTTATCCACCCCGTAGTTGATGAGCTCGTTGTAGAATCCCTTGGCGACGAGCTTGAGCATCTGCTCGTGATATTTTTTCAGCGGGCTGGGAGACTCGTCGCTGGCGCTCATGGCATCACACAGTAGTACCGGAACCAAAGCATTCGTCAAGGAAGGCGGGAAGTCAACTGGCGGGAAACACCGCGCGCCGGGCGCGAAGCACCCTTGCCATGCATTTGTCCCTCGTTCAGGATGGCGGAAGGTTCGCAGGCAATATACAGTTTCCCATGAAGAAAACCAATTCCACCGCCTCCCGCGGCAAACGAGCCGCGGAACGTTCGCCGGCCTTTCTCTTCGATCTCGATGGCACGCTTGTGGACAGCGTCTATCAGCACGTGCTGGCCTGGCGCGAAGCGCTGGAGAAGGCGGGCATTGAACTGTCGGTCTGGCGCATTCATCGTCGCATCGGCATGAGCGGTGGCCTGTTCGTCAATGCCCTTCTCCGCGAAACCGGCCGCGATCTGGCCACCGAGGAATCCGACGACGTCCGCCGCTGGCACGCGGAAGCCTACGCCCGGCTGGCCGGCCAGGTCCGGCCATTGCCTGGAGCGCAGGAGTTGCTGGCGCATCTTTCGGACTCCGGCGTACCCTGGGCCATCGCCACCAGCGGTTTCATGGAAAGCGCCGGCCTGGCGTTGAAGATTCTTGGCGTTGATCCGAGGACTGCCACAGTTATAACGCGCGACCAGGTCCGCTATGCAAAGCCTGATCCGGATCTTTTTCTGGCGGCGGCGCAGCGCCTGGGCGTCGAGATCACCACATCCGTTGTCGTCGGCGACAGCGTATGGGATTTGCTGGCTGCGCGCCGCGCGAGGGCCCTCGGCATTGGTCTGCTCTCGGGCGGTTATGGGCAGGATGAACTCGAGCGCTCAGGCGCTTATCGTGTTTACCAGGACCCTGCCGATCTTCTGCGCCACCTTGATGAAGTTGGCGTGCGAGTTAGACAGTAGAAGTCAGCTTATAGACAAACGCGGATGGCGCGGCCCAGAGTTTGGCCTTTCGTTTGTCTTCATTTTTTCTTCGCTAACGCGCCGCCGGGCAATTATGAGATGACTGTTGGGTAGGTATTCACCCCATGCGTGCTTTTCACGCGCCCCACGGTGGTCGGGAATTTTTCCCCAAAAGATATTCTTGACCCGTCTAAAATAATCTCTAATATAAAATCAAATTTGAGTCGTATGTGGGCGACCATAAGCTGAACACAGGACACACACCGTTTGCGCGGTTTGTGTCCTTTCGTCTTTGCGGCACGCGCAGGCTCAAACATCTCAGGAGAAACTATGGCTAGTGGCAAAGTCAAATGGTTCGATAACAAGAAGGGATTCGGTTTCATTGCTCAGGAGTCTGGTCAGGACGTATTCGTCCACCACACTTCCATCATGGGCGCCGGCTTCAAAACCCTCAACGAGGGCGAGGAAGTCAGCTTCGACGTGGTGAGCAGCGATAAAGGACCGAAAGCCCAAAACGTCCAACGCCTGCAAGGCTGAAATACGTCCATCTTGTTGTAATACGCCCCCGGTGCAAACCGGGGGCGTTTTTCTTTAAGTAACTCTATCTGCCTGACCAATCCGCTTTTACATTCGCCATCCTTGATTTCTTCAATTAGATTTTTCCCGAATGGCCGATCCGGTGACCAGCCTTTACGTTCATGTCCCGTTCTGCGCGCAAAAGTGCGCCTACTGCGCCTTTTACTCTGAGGCGTCAAGCGGCGAACTGATCGAGCGCTACGTCGGCGCGCTCATCCGCGAGCTTGAACTCGTCGCCGCCGATCTCCGGCCGGCCACGATCTTCTTTGGCGGCGGCACGCCCTCGCTCCTGAATCTCCGCCAGTGGACGCGGATACTTGAGGCCATGCACCGCCTCGGCCTCGCCGATGCCGCTGAATGGACGGTCGAATGCAATCCCGCCACGGTGTCGCCCGACAAGGCGCGGCTGCTGCGCTCGCACGGGGTGAACCGCATCTCCATGGGGGTCCAGTCGCTCGACGAGGATTTGCTCGACCGCCTCGGACGCATTCACTCCCGGCAGATGGTTTTCAAGTCCTTCGACATTCTTCGCGCCGCCGGCTTCGAAAATCTCAACCTGGACCTCATGTTCGCCATCCCCGGCCAGACCATGGAAATCTGGCGCAACACCCTCGACGAAGCACTCGCCCTCGGGAGCGAACATCTCTCCAGCTACGAGGTCATTTACGAGGAGGACACTCCCTTGTTCGCCCAGATGCGCGCAGGGGAATTTGACGTGGACGAAGACCTCGCCTGCGCGATGTATGACGAACTGGTTGAACGCACCGCGGCGCGCGGCTTCCAACAGTACGAAATTGCCAACTTCGCCCGCCACGTCCGAACCCACTCAGACGCGCCCGGTAATCTTGCTTCCGAAACATCTTCCGTCCTTTATCCTCCATCCGCGCTTTTGCCCTCTTTCGCCTGCCGCCACAACGTAAATTACTGGCGCGGTGGTTTCTATTATGGCCTCGGCCCCAGCGCGGCCGGATTCATTCGCGGCGTCCGCACAAAAAACTGGTCCAACACGCAACTCTATTGCGACCAGCTTGAAAAAGGGCGTCGCGCCATTGAATCCACCGATGAACTTTCGCCGCTGGCCCGGGCCGGAGAGATCGCGGCGTTCGGTCTGCGGATGAACACCGGTTGGCCGTTCGAGCAATTCCAGCGCGTCACGGGCCGCGATCTTCGCCGCGATTGGCCCGGCGAAATGGACGAACTGGTCCGCAAAGGCTGGGCCCGCTCCGACCACGAACGCTTTCAACTGACTCCCGTCGGTTTGCGTTTTGCGGACTCCGCCGCCGAACTCTTCCTTCGCTAAGCTGCGGTAGCGCTTGCCTCGGGCCTTCCCAACCGGTTAGGCTCGGATTGTGACCCCGGTTGTGATTCGGCTCCGAATCGTTTTGTGGGTTGTCGTTATTTGCAACGTCATGGCCACCGCATTGGGGGCTTCGACGAATTCCGCCTGGTTTGCCCGCGTCTGGCAGACCGACGACGGCCTCCCCAATAACAACGTCAACGCCCTCGCGCTGACAGCCGATGGTTTTCTCTGCGTGGCAACTCCGCACGGCCTCTCCCGCTTTGACGGCACCCAATTTGAAGAGATTTCTTCCACGAACATGGGCGTTGGCGCGTTTGGCGGCGTGCTGGCCCTGGCCCGCAATTCCTCGGGCGGCCTCTGGGCGCAGATGGACCGGGGCACATTGGTCAGTGTGAATCCGGACCATGCCACAGTGGCAACACCTGCCAATGGATTGCCCGATGCCACGGCGCAAACCATGCTGGAAGGGGATGACGGCACGTTGTGGATCTCGTATTTGGGCGGAGCACTTTGTGCCTTCAAGGACAATCGGGGGCTGGTTCTCGACAACAAACAGGGGTTTTCATGGGGCCCGGTGAGTTCGGTTGCCAAAGACACAAAGGGTCGCATCTGGCTTGCTCGCAATGGCCAGGTGGGCATTTTCAGCGATGGCCATTTTCACCCGGTCGGCCAGCTTCGCAGCCGTTCGGTGCGTTTGGCCGCGGCCCATTCCGGCGGGGTCTGGCTTTGCGGGGGGTCGCAATTACAGTATCTGGATGAGGGCGAACCATTGAGGACCGCGGGCGGGTTTGCCGTTGAGAACTCCGCTTCTGCACCATCGGTTCTGCTGGAGGACAGCCGCGGCGCGGTCTGGGTCGGAACATCCTATGATGGCTTGTTTCGCTGGGATGGTTCGCGTTTCGAAGAAATGCCGGTTTCCCATCCCGAAATATCGAGCCTTCTCGAGGATGCCGAAGGGAATATCTGGGTGGGGACGCATGGCGGCGGACTGAACCGTTTGCGCCCGCGGGCGATCACGCTGGAAAACGTTGAGACCGGCCTGCCTTTTCAATCCGTGCAATCGGTGTGCGAAGACACGAGTGGGACGATCTGGGCGGTCACCGAAAACGGATTGGTCGTTCATCAAACCGCCGCCGGATGGGAAAACCTTTCCACCGATGCCGACTGGCCCGGTGGCATCGTCAGTTGTGTGGCTGCCGATCCGTGCGGCGGCATTTGGATCGGCACCCACAATCATCGGCTGACGCGATACCAAAACGGCCGCTTTGAAAATTGGAGCAGGTCCCGCGGAATCAATACGTCTCCCATTTGCGCCCTGCTGTGCCGGACCAATGGGGAGGTATGGATTGGCGGACAGAACCACGCCCTGCTTTGCCTCCGCAGCAACGTCGTGCACGAGGTGCCCTTGCCCGCGGATGCGCGCACCGTTCGGGCCATAACCGAGGACGCGCTTGGAAACGTCTGGATCGGCACGTCGAAGGGCCTTTTGTTTCGCGTGGCGGGAGATCAGGCGATTGAAGAAACGACCGCCTCGCTGAAAAGTCTGGTCGCGATTCGTTGTCTTTGGGGCGCGCCCGATGGCGCCGTTTGGATAGGTTACGCGGGCGCCGGCCTCGGTCGCTTGAAGAACGGGGCATTTTCCCAGATCACAACGGCGCGCGGCCTGTCTGACAATTTCATTTCGCAGGTGGTCCCGGATCAACAGGGCTGGCTTTGGATCGGCAACGATCGCGGCATTTCCAAGGTTCGGCTGAAGGAACTGGAATCCGCGGTGGACGATCCCGCGGCGCGCGTCCGCTCGGTGCATTATGGCCGCGGCGAAGGCCTGCCGAGCCTCCAGGCGGCGTTCGGCTACTGCCCCAATGCGATTTGCAGCCGTGACGGCCGGATTTTGATCCCCACCCGGACTGCCCTGGCAATCGTTCACCCGGAAAAACTCCCCGAGTGCTCACGCCCGCCGCCAACTTTCGTGAAGGGCATTTCCCTGGATGAAAAGCGGATCGCGGCGTACGGCGGCATTGTGCCCATTCGGGACGTGATGGATTTGCGAACCCCGATCTCGTTGCAGTTGCCGCCGGACCATCGCAAGCTGGATGTCGAATTTGCGGCGCTGAATTTCTCCGCCCCGGAAAACGTGCGCGTCCAGTATCGGCTGGAGGGCTTCGACGGAAAGTGGCTCGAAGCCGGCTTGCGGCGCAGCGCGAGCTATTCGCGCCTTGCCGCGGGCAATTACCGCTTTCGCATCCGGGCCAGCGACAACAACGGCGTCTGGAACGAGACAGCCCTGGCGTTGGTGGTGACTCCCTTCCTCTGGCAACGCTGGTGGTTCCAGCCTTTGGTCCTGGCCATGCTCGGGGGCGTCGCGATTCTCATCGTGCGTCACGCCGCCTTGCGGCGATTGCGGTCCCGCCTGGTGGCGCTGGAACAACAGGCCGCTCTCGATCGCGAGCGCGGGCGCATTGCCCGCGATCTCCACGACCACCTCGGCAGCCACCTGACCAAGATCATTCTGCTCAGCGATTTGATATTTGACTACCGTTCGCAACCCGAAAAATCCGGCGAAACCGCGCAGCGGGTTTCCTCGACCGCGCGCCAGGTGGTCAAGGCGCTGGACGAAACCGTCTGGGCGGTCAATCCGCGCAACGACACCCTGCCGCAGTTGATTGATTATATCGGCCAGTTCGCGGTTGAATTCCTGCGCACGGCGGGAATTCGCTGCCAGGCGGATCTTCCGCTGCGCGCGCCGGAGGAGAACGTCTCCACCGAGGTTCGCCACAACCTGTTCCTTGTCGCCAAGGAGGCGCTCAATAACGTGGTGAGCCACGCTCACGCCACCGAGGTTCGGCTGCAAATCGCCGTGCGCGGCCAGTCCGTGCGCCTTGTGATCGAGGACAACGGACGCGGCTTCGACCAGGCGCCCAACAACGGCTCCGCGGACGGCTTGCGCAACATGCGCCAGCGTGTCGAGGAAATCGGCGGCCACTTCACCCTGGAAAGCAAGGCCGGCGCCGGGACCCGCATTTCGGTTACCGCCCCCCTTATGCCCCGATTGAAACGCCCGGCTGAAATCGGTTAAATACTTCTCACATGCCCATAAGAGTCTCCATCGTAGAGGACCATCATGAAACGCGTGAAGCACTTGCCGAGCGGGTGAACCACGCGCCTTCGCTCTCCTGCGTCAGCACCTATTCCAACGGTGAAGATGCCCTGCGAGGCATCCCGATTGACACGCCGGACGTCGTCCTTGTGGACATCAACCTGCCCGGCATGAGCGGTATCGAATGCGTCGCCAAACTCCACACCCAACTCCCACGTCTGGCCATCCTCATCATCACCACCTATGAGGAAACCGAATTGATTTTCAATTCCCTGCGCGCGGGCGCCAAGGGTTATCTGCTCAAGAACACTCTGCCTGCCGAGTTGGTCCAGGCCGTGGAACAGGTCCACGCCGGCGGCGCGCCGATGTCCATGAAGATCGCCCGCAAGGTCGTGGACCACTTCTGCCGGATCGAGCGGCCCTCCTCTGACGTGGAGAAATTGAGCAGGCGCGAGGAGGAGGTGCTGACCTTGCTGGCCCGTGGCTGCCTCTACAAGGAAATCAGCGACACACTCAACATCAGTCTCAACACGGTGCGCACCTATGTCCACCGCATCTACGAGAAGCTCCACGTCCAGTCCCGCACCGAGGCCGCGGTCAAGTTCCTCAAGCGGGGATAGCTCGCCGGAATGGCCTCTGCGGCGGCTTGAACCCCGCGCCGGGTTGTTCTATTATTGGGCCATGCACACGAATTTCCCGGCTCCGATAGCGGACCCGATCCACTGACGCCATGGCCCGGTTGGTAACATGGTTGTTCGCCATTTTTGTGGCGGTCTGCATCGTGATGGCCTGCCTGCGGAAACCGGCGACTGCTCCCGCAACCACGGCTCAGGCGCCTTCCGCGGCGGAGTCGGCGCCGGTTGTACCCGTCGAAACGTCGACCCGGCCTGCTGCTCCCCAACTGACGGTGCCACCGCCCGCGAGTGAGAATTTGGCGGCGTCGAACCAGGCTCCCGTTGCGCCGCCGGAGGCCCTGGCCGCTGTCGCGAAGGATGACCCGATTGCGGAGGCGAAGCAGCGGGAGGAGTTCATCGCGCGCTTGCGCGACTGGGCCGCGAAAGATCCGGAATCCGCCCTGGCCTGGGTGATGCAAAACACCAACACCGACGAGCGCGCGTCGGAAATGGAGACTCTTTGTTTCGGCCTCGCCCAGAGCGATCCGGCGCAAGCCATTCAAATGGCGGAGGTGCTGCAGCAACCGCCGGCGGTCATGGAAAACCTGGTGCAGCAATGGGCTGCCAACGACCCTTCGTCAGCTCTGGATTGGGCGAACAATCAACCGGCGGGCGAGGCGCGCGACGAATATTTCCAACGCCTCGCCTACGTCCGTTCGCAGTCAGATCCTGCCAGTGCCGCGAAACTGGTCATTGACCAGATACCAGCCGGTCCGGCGCAGGACGAGGCGATCATGTCCGTCTTGAATCAATGGGGAAACCAGAATGTGAGCGCCGCCGCCGGATGGGTGGCAACTTTTCCGGCTGGTCCGCTGCGCGAACGCGCTCTCGAAGAATTGGAAGGCATCGCCCAGTACCAACGGGAACTGGCTCGCCAGTAGCCGCCCGGTTTTGCTTTTGTCCTGTTAAAGGTTTTCTCCCGCCCGCTTGACATCCGGCGAAAAAAGGTCCACGTGTCCTCAACGCATTTTCAGCAGGACCCGATAAAAAATGAAACCGAGGATATTCGTGTTCCCACGCGCGAGGATTCGCAATTCTCTCCTGATTGCGGTTGCTTTGGGAATCAGCCAGCCACGCGCCCGGGCCCTGACGTTCAATCTTACTTACGACTCCAGCACCGTCGGCGCGCCCTCGAATTTCTTCACCGCCTTTCAATACGCGATCAACTTCTATCAAAACGCCTGCACCGACGCGATCACCATCAACCTTCAGGTCGGCTGGGGAAAAATAAACGGGCAGAACCTCAGCCCGGGCAACCTCGGCCAAAGCTCGACGTTCCAGCAGGGATTCTACAGCTTCAGCCAGGTCAAATCCGCTCTTGCCGGCGATGCAAAGACGACCAACGACGCCATCGCCATTGCGCATCTGCCGGCTTCCGATCCCACCGGGGGCGCGCTATTCGTCATGGCCAACGCGGAAGCGAAGGCGCTTGGGCTCCTCAGCGCGAACGCTTCGGGTTTGGATGGCTCCGTCGGCTTCAGCAGCACGGCTTCCTACACGTTTGATCCCACCAACCGCGCGGTCAGCGGCAAGTTCGATTTCATCGGCCTCGCCTCCCACGAAATCACGGAAGTGATGGGACGGTACGGTCTCGGCCAGAATGGCGCGAGTTCCGGGCGCTACTCGCCGATCGATCTCTTTCGCTATCTCTCGAGCGGGGTATTGGATTTGGCGCCCACCAACGGCGCGTACTTCTCAATCGATGGCGGTGCGACGGTCATCAACACCTTCAACGGCACCGGCGGTGGTGACTTGAGCGACTGGCTGGGACTGACCGTTGACTCCTACGATAGATCCCTCACGCTGGGCGCGCGATGCGATGTCTCCGCGGGGGACCTGATCGAAATGGATGTTCTCGGCTACGATCTCGACATCCCATCGCCAATCCTTTCGGTCACCGCGCATGGAATCAACAGCATCGTGATCTCCTGGTCCTCGCCTTCGTCCGCGTTTACCGTTCTGACCAACTCCGACCTCGCCACCACCAACTGGCACACGGCCGGCTACTCGATCACCACGATTGATGGGACGAACCACAGCGTCAGTCTTGCGCCGGTCGGCCGGAATGTCTTCTTTCGGCTGAAAGAGTAGGGCGGCGCTTTCTTCCGCTGGGTAACGCGCCCCTCCGGCCTGCGTGCTCTTCCCCATGGCCCCACGCAACACGAAGGGGGACGTTATCCTATTCAGAACGCACAAGGACCCCATACACCAGACGCAAGGGCATGAACGATAAACACAAAATGCCCGCTGACCGGAGCCAGTCCGCGGCCGATGGCGAGACGGCTTCGCCCGCTCGCAAGCCGCGCCATCACCTGCGCCACTGGGGCATTGCGCTGCTCATTGTCGCCATCCTCCTGGGCGGTGCGAGGGCCGCGTTGCCGTGGTTCGTCCGCAACTATGTCAATCGCACGCTGGACCGCAGCCCCGAATATACCGGCACCATCGGGCCCATCGGCATTCACCTCTGGCGGGGCGCTTATTCCATTCGCGACGTCCGCGTCAGCAAGCGGATCGGCGATGTCCCGGTCCCGCTCTTTGCCTGCCAGCGGCTCGACTTCGCCATTCAGTGGAAGAACCTCATCCACCGCAAGATTGTGGGGCGCATTCTGATGCAGCAGCCGGAGATCAATTTTGTGGATTCGCCTTCGGAAGGTGAAAGCCAGACCGGCACCGGCGGCCCGTGGCTCCAGATGTTGCGCGATCTATTCCCCTTCAAGATCAATAGCGCCATCATCCAGGACGGCTCCGTCCACTTCCGCAGCTACCAATCAAAAAAACCGGTGGATGTTTATCTCTCCCACTTCGATGGCACGATCGACAATCTCGGCAACATCAAGAATGACCTCAACCCGCTTCCGGCGACCGTTCACGCCACCGCCATGGCCATGGACCAGGCAAAGCTCGAGATGATCATGACGCTCGATCCGTTTTCGTACCACCCCACCTTCCACCTGCTGCTGCGTCTGATCGGCCTGGACGTGACCAAGATTAACGACCTGGCGATCACTTACGGCAAATTCGATTTTAAACGGGGGTTCTTTGACCTGGTCGTCGAGGCCGACTCCCGCGAAGGTGTGATCAGCGGCTACGTCAAACCGCTCTTTCGCGATCTCAAGGTTTTCAGCCTCAGGCAGGACATCAAAGGCGGCGACATCCTGCAGGTATTCTGGCAGGCGCTGGTTGGCGCGGTGGCCGCCGTCTTCAAGAACCAATCCCGCGACCAGTTCGGCACCGTCGTTCCCTTCAGCGGCGAGGTGGGCGGCACCACTTCCACGGACATTCTCAGCACCATCGGCAACGTGCTGCGCAATGCGTTTGTCCGAGCTTACCTGCCGCGACCGGAGAGCGGCTCCGAAGAGGTCGGAGGGATGACCTTTTCCGCGCCTGATATTTCCGCGCCAATTTCGCCGGGGGACACCGGGGAAGATTCCCAAACCGCGCCATGAGCCGGCACCGCTTTATTCAAACCAAATCGAATGATCGTATGAAACCCTTGCACCAAACGCCCGCCGCGCGCGGATTGATATTGTTCATCACCGTGGGGCTGGTGGCCGCCGTCGCCGGCTGCCACACCAAGCCCGAAAAGCAAAATGCCAACTTCTTCACCTCCGGCAGCCGCGAAGCCGACCAGCGGGCCAGCCAACGCATGGCCAACCAGGAACAACTCACCGGCTCTGGCGAAGGGGCAGGGGAGAAGGGTGCCAAGGGCGCTCCCGCTTCCGCGGGCGGTGAATCCTCCGGCGGCGGCACGAACAAGGTGCCCGGCAAGACGGCCCTCTTCGTCCGGCTGGGCGGCGAAGAGGGTGTGACCGCCATCGTGAATGACTTCGTCCCGCGCGTTCTCCAGGACCCGCGCGTCAACTGGGACCGCAGCGGAGTCAAGGAGCACGGTTTCCTGTCCTTTGACCAGGGCAAATCCAAGCCGGTCTGGCAAGCCACGCCGCAGAACGTCGAGATCCTCAAGAAACATCTCGTTCAATTCATCGCGCTCGCCACCGGCGGCCCCGCGCATTACGAAGGCCGGAGCATGGAAACCGCCCACGCAGGGATGCACATCACCAATCCCGAGTTCGACGCCGCGGTCGGCGACCTCAAAGCGTCCCTCGACCGGCTGCAGATCGCGAACACCGAGCAGAAGGAACTTCTCTCGATCATTGAGAGCACCCGCCCCGAAATCGTCACGGAGCGGTAGCAGCGCTAATCCTCCAGCGCATGTGTGGCGTGGGTGACCGCCGCGCCGGCGCGCAGGGACGCAGCCACCATGGCGGTTTCGGCGATCTCCGCTTCGGTTGCGCCCGCCTTTCGCGCATTGGCGCTGTGAATCTTGATGCAATACGGACATTGCGTCGTCAGTGCCACCGCGATGGCAATGAGTTCCTTGTATTTAACCGGCACCACTCCCTCGGCAACGGCGGCCTTGTCGAAGGCCCAGAAAGCCTTCGTCACCTCCGGGGCAAGTGCATTCAGTTTTTTGATCTTCGCCAGATGTTTTTCGTCGTACATAACTTGGTTTTTGTGATTTTGATGGAGGCGGGTTCAGCTTCGAACCGCGATGACCTCCAGGTACTCCGCGGCAACTTCAGTCGTGCCGGGCGTTTTGGCAATGTTGCGAGCGGTCTGGAGTTCAACCAACCCTTTTCGCAATGCCTCCCGGCCCTGGTCATCCAGTGAGGCAAATGCCCGTTGCGTGGGCCCGTAGAATTTGCGGAAGTGCTCGACCGTCTCGGCCGGCGGCATCGGATAGCGCATCCGCGCGATGCGCCGCGTCAGCCGCACTTCGGCAAATCCATCGCCCAATCGCGAACGGACGATCTCTTCATTGCCCCATTCCATCGGTGAGGGAACGCCTGCCGGCGGGGGAGGCACATGCGCTTTGAAAACGTTGAACATCTCGCCGACGAATCCCTCGGGTGTCCAGTTGGCCAGGGCGATCCATCCTCCCGGCCGGGTCACGCGGCGCAATTCCGAGACGATCAGCGCCGGGCGCGGGGTGAACATCACGCCGAACGAACTCACCGCCAGATCAAATTGGCCGTCCGCGTAAGGCAGCGCCTCGGCGTCACCTTCGGTGAAATCGATCCGCAGATTTTCCGCGGCGGCGCGGGCGCGGGCCTGGAGGATCAGGTTGGAGGCGATGTCGATGCCGCTCACGCGGCAGCCGTGCCGGGCGGCGATGATTGCCAGGTTTCCCGTGCCGCACGCGGCGTCCAGCACCTGCGCGCCGGGCTTGAGCGGAAGGCCCGCCATGAATTCCCCGGCGAAATCCTCGATCGAGCGAGCGATTTCACCGAAGTCCCCCGATTCCCAGGTCGCCTTGTGCCCGGCCTTGATGGCATGGATGTTTGGGATCATCGCAGTGCCTGAACTCATCTCATTCCGCCTTGTTTGAGTTTCGATGAACGTATTTTGTTTCATACGAAGCAAAATACGGTGAGTCCTGTGGCCGCGCTTTGCTGCGCGGTTCAATCGTTTGACTGTGGGAGCCAACTCACAAGTGCCCGCGGCGGCGTTTCTGAAGGAAAATGAAGGCAAATGGGAATGAGATGGCTGCTCGGTTCAGGCCGAAACAAGGGAGTTCTGGCGATAAGCGATGGGCGGGACGCCGAAGCGTTCCTTGAAGACCCTGCTGAAATGGGAGACGTCTTCGAAGCCGCTCTCAAAAGCAATCTCGGTAACGCTTTGCCTGGATTTGCGCAACAGGGCTGCTGAATGATCGAGCCGCTTGCGCAAAAGCCATTTGCCGGGCGGTTCCTGAAAGGCGGCCTGGAAGGCCCGCTTGAAGGACGAGAGGCTGCGATGGCACAGCTTCGCGTATTCCTCCAGCGAAAGGTTGTAACGGAAATTTGCCTCCATGATCTCCGCCACCTGCGGCGCGTCGCTCTCCCCGATTTTTCGGAAATAGGCGGCCAACTCTGAATTTCGGCCGCTGGTCAGCACGCTGATGATCAATTCCTTCAACTTGTGGCGGAGCAACGGTTCCGACGGCTTTTCCCTTCCCGAGAAATAGGTGCCCATCGATTGGAAGAACGCCGACAACGCGAGGTCGTTTTCCACGCGCGCGGCCGATTTCAAGGTCGGGGTCGCGCGTGCGTTCACTTCCAGGCTGTCGGCGATTTCGCGCACCGTCACGCGCACGAATTTGTCGGGAATGAAAAACATCAGCAGGCAGACGTCCTCCTCGAAGTGTTGCTCGACCAGCGCCGCGCCCTTTTTGAAAAACAGCGTGTCGCCCGGCCGCGCCCTCCAGATTCCGTCCGCGGTGTGCCACGTCTTCTTCCCGGTGACGACATGCACGAGGTAATCCGTCTCGGTCCAGGCCGGGAGCCTTTTGGCAGTGACACCGCAGGTGTATTCGGCAAAGAGGAATTCCCCGATCTGGAGCTTGTTGTAGCCCGGATTCGCGCGAATGGCTTCGAACAGGTTTAACATCCAACGATGCTATTAGTCCCGCTTGGGATAATTATCAAGCGGGACTATCGCCTGCCATCGGTCGCGCCGGCGTCCCGGTTTACTGGTTCGTGACGTCCGCGAAGTTGCGGGCATCCTGGAGGATCCGCGCGTCCTCGGCCAATGCCCGGGCGCGGTTGGCGACGCGCCAGCGCATCTCCAGCACGAAGCCGTCAATATTGTAGCGCCGGCCGGTGGCCGGATTCAGTCCATACGTGACGCCGGGTGTGCGCTCGATTTGTTCAAGCCGGGTCAGAGCGTCCTCCATCACCATGCGCGATTCCTCGGAGGGTTTGTCCATGAACATCCGCTCCGCGAAATAGGCCCGCACCCATTCGCGCTGCAGCATGGCCGCGTCGAGAAGGAACCGGAAGTCCTCCAGCAGCGGCGCCAGTTGCTCGGGGGTTGCGTGGCGTGCGGCCTGCCGCAGGTCCGCCTGGGAGGCCTTCACCTGCGCGATGACTTCGTCCTTCTCGGCCACGAGGCAGCGGAACGTCTCAGCGTCGGGGTGATATAATTTCTCCTCCAGCGCCTGGTCCGCGGGATCGTGGCTCCACTTGTAACGCGAGCGCGTCACGACGCGGCTGAAGTAATACGGGTAATCCGCCCATTCGGTGCCGATGTTTTTGGTGAACCAGTATTCCAGGTGCCATCGGCCGTGGTGATTGATGAACTCGGTGCGTTTCAACGCCGAGGCCACGTAGGGCACGGCCTCGGCGGGATAACGTCTGGCCGCCCAATCGCGCAGCACGGTGTCGGTATCGAGGTCCGGATTTTGCAGGAAGCGCGAAAAGGCGTAGAGGTTTACCTCGTGCGAATCCTGGAAGGGATGGTCCCAATGCAGCCGGCACCGTCCGACGAGGCCCGTCAATCCCTTTTCCCGCGCGCGGAGGACCACGCGCCGGGTGTAATCGGTCTGCGCATAGGCGCCCCGTGAATCCCACGCCTTCTCCACGCCGAGGTCAATCTCGATGATCTGCTTTTTCTTTCCCACCGCGCCATGCAGCGGGTCCCAGGGATAAAAGGGCTGGAACTCGTGCGTGGTGTCCTTGCTCATGATGACGATGTCATCCGGCAGGCGCTCCACTGCCTGCCGGAAATATTCCATCTCGAGCGGTTCGTAGAAGAAATTGCGCAGGATGAGTTGTTTGTGATGCCGCTGCAAAATATCGTGCAGCAGCGTGGCCACCTTGACGATGCGCGTCGGCACGTCGTCCTTCGAGATCACGTCCTTGTTGCGGAACACCTTGAAATCGCACTCATGCAACGTCAGTACGAAGCCGGCTGTGCCCGGCACCGCCTGCAAGAGACGCTCGTATCGCTGCTCAAGATAAGGGAAGAGCCCGGGGTCCTCCATGTCCACGCGCTTGTTCTTGAGGAATCTGTTCGGCACGTCGTCGAACTCATGCACCCAGAGGTAATACGGAATTCCCTCGGCGGTGGCCTGGTCGCCCAGGCGGCGCAGATCACTCTGCCAGTGGGGAATGATTCGGAAATATTCCGGCGTGTGCAGGTCTTTCACCCACGCGGGCGGATTTTTTGGGTCGGCGTCGTCGGTCGACGCCAGGAAACCCTCGACCGACCGGAAGAATTCATGCGAGAATATCAGGAAATTGACCCCGTAATCTGGCGCGCGGCGCACGGCCTCCTCCAATTTCGGCATGTCGTAATCGTGCAATTGCCACCCGTTCATGGCGAAGGCCGGACTCGCGTCCTTGTCCGCCGCCCGTGCCGCAAAAGCAATTATAAATATTAATAACGCGCCGAAAGCAGATAGTTTTTTCATGGCTGGAGAAAACCTTGTATCGCCGCTGCGCCCGCGCATCAAGCTAATCCTGCGTTCGCATTCGACCGGTGCAAATTGATTTCAGGTTGCAGCCGCCGGACGCGGCCGGGGATCCCGACCGGTCGGGACGGGGTCCCTGCGTCGGAGTGCCAAGATGCCTTGGGAGTTCATTTCGCGGCCGCTTCGCATTTGGCGATTTCTTGTCGGGCGAGCGCGGCCGCCTGGGTGTCGCCCTGGGCGGTTGCCAGATCGAGCGCCTGCCGAGCGGCGGCCAGCGCTTCGTTGACGTGTCCGGTCCCGATAAGAGCGACAGCCAACGCGTCTTTGACCACGGCATTCCGTCCGCCCAGAAGCTGGTCGGCCTGCCGGGCGAGTTCCAACGCCCGCGCGCCGTTCGTTCCGGCCGGATCCGGGCGCATGGCCAGCGCCAGCGCCGCGCGGCCGAGGCTGACGGCTGCATCCGCATAGTCCGGTTGCAACTGCAGGGCCTTCTCGAACTCCGCAATCGCCTCGTCGACTTTTCCACCGGTGAGCAACGCCGTCCCAAGTTCGTCATGGCCGTCCGCGCGCGCGGGTTCCGCCTCCACGAACTTCCGCAGCTCGGCGGTCGCATCCTCCACCCTGCCTTTGCGAAACCAGCAGTAGGCGAGTCCGCGCCGCGCCTGCGCAAAGTGGGGATTGATCTGCAGCGCCGCCTGAAATTGCGCGATGGCCTCGTCCACCCGTCCGCGGTCCAGCAGCGCCGATCCCAGGTTGTTGTGGGCCTCCAGGTAATTGGGGTCGCTCTTGATGGCAACCTGGAACCGCGCGATGGCATCATCCACCTGGCCCTTGCGCAAATAGGCGTTGCCGAGGTCGAAATTGATCGACGGCATCTCGGGCATGACTTCCAGCGCCTTCTGCAAATGCGGAATGGCCTCGTCCACGCGCCCCTCGTCCAGCAAGGCTGCGCCGAGATTATTGTGAACCTGCGCTGCATTCGGGTCGATCTCCAGGGCCTTTTGGAATTGAACCATGGCCTCGTCGAACTTTCCCCGGCGGTGCAACAGGTCGCCGAGATCGTTATGGGCCAGCAGCGAATCCGGATTTCGGGCCAGTGTCGTCTGCCACAGGGTTTCGCCGTCCTTGTAAGTTGAGCTTTGCCTCCAGGTCAGCACCGCGAGCACGAGCAGCAACGCGCCGCAGGTCGGAATTTCCAGCCATGCCCGTTCCCGGCCCCAGTGTGCGAACGCCAGCGTAATCCCCGCCGCTGCCAGCGTCAGCGGACCAATGCACGCGACATATTGGTAATGGTCCGCCACAAAGCTGAAACGGAAGGTGTAGAGCATGATGAACCCGAGCATCGGGCTCAGCATTGCCACGAAAAACAATCCCGCGGTCTCCAGGCTCCGGCCCGCCCGCCGCCGGGCAAAAAGAATTGCACCCGCAGCCAGCAACCCCGCCGCGAGCCATCCGTACGCGAGAGGATTGTTCGCGCGGATGTTCCAGCGCGGGTAGCTGAAGGTCAGATTGGCGGGCCAGATGAGTTTGCCGAGGTAGAACCAGACCGCATGGCTCGCGACCAGGAGGCGTTCGGGCAGCCCCATGGCAAACATTTTGCCCGACGTGCCCTGGTGATGCTGTTCCCACCACATGGTCAGCAGGCCTGAGCCCACGCCCAGCAACAGGAACGGTACGACCTGCGCGAATCGCGCCAGGCTGATCCGCTCCCGCCTCCACCACAGGATCAGCAGCAGCGCGGCGGGCAACGTGCACGCCGTGGATTTGCTGAACAGCGCCAGAGCCTGGCAGGCAAGCGCCGCGCCGTACATGGCCCATCGCCGCCTTCCGCTTTCCCCGATGAATTCGAGCCACGCCAGCATCGCCAGCAGCATGAAGCAGAGGGAGAGAACGTTTTTCCGTTCCGTGATCCAGGCCACCGATTCCACGTTCACCGGATGCAGGGCGAACAGGGCGGCGGCCAGCCATGCGCCGGGAATCTGCGATTTGCGGAGCAATCGCCACAGCAACACGGCATTCAGGGAGTGGAGCAGAATGTTTACGCAGTGATAACCCGCCGGGTTCAATCCCCAAAGATGCCGCTCGAACCGGAAGCTGGTGTATACCAGCGGGAAATACTGGGAGGGCGAGTCGAGCGAGAACCAGATTTTCTGGAGGCCGCCGGGCGCGGTCAGCAGCCAGTTGTCGGTGACGTAGACGTCATCGTCCCAGATGAATCCCGCTCTCCAGGCGGGCGCATAAGTGAGGACGACGGCGAGAACCAGCGCCAGGCCGGCGAGCCAGGCCTGCCCGGAAAAGAGATGATCGAACCCAGCCGTTTCCTTCGACTTCGGCATCCCGATGCTTTGAATGGATGGCTTGCCCGGAATGCCTCTTTCCTGCCCTGCGAACTGCGCCGCCGCAATCCTTTTCTTTCACCGCGGCAGACAAATGTGGTTTGCGTCCGCGGTGCGGGTCTTCAGGGGCAGGTTTTTCCCGGCGTGCTGCGGTAGGAGTCCCAGTCGAAGGGGTGGTGCATCTGCATCCAGGTCAGATCGTCCGGCCCGGTTGGCGTGTGGTAATATTCGCTGTTTTCGACCTCATTATTGTCGTAGCTGACCCAGCGCCGCTTGGAGGCGTGCGCATCGGCCCAGCCGAAGGTGCTCAAATGATTGTGCGCAGTCACGGCCGGAACATTTCCCTTGTCATTGTTGGGTCCGGCCCAACTCTGGGCGGCGCCCTGGCCCGTTATGGGGCATCCGGTATCATATACCTGGAAGCTGTGCACGTTGTATCCCATTTCCAGATTCTGCTCCTCGACAAACAAATATTGTTCGGAAGGCGCCTTGAACTGCTCCTTTTTGGTCAGGGTCCATTTGTACCCCGGCGGCTGGCTGCCGATACCGGTGCCATTGGCGCCCGCGGCTCCGCTATAGCTCATGTACGCCCAGTTGGTCCCGTTGGGGCCGGGCACGGGAACTTTCGTGCGCAAATCGGCAGGGCAATGCTGGATGTCGGGATTATTCGCATATTTCACAAACAGGCCCGAGTTCCAGGCGGCATACGCTCCGTTCTGCGCAATCTGGAGACTCGAACAGACGGAGGAAACCGGGTTGGGTTTGCTGATCCAGGCATTGCCCGATTCGACATCCATGCTGACAATCTGATCCTGGTTGTCATCCGCATACAACACCCAGGCTATGACCAGTTGTCTCTGGTTGTTCAGGCAGGAGGCAACGCTGGCCTTGGCCTTGGCCGTCGAGAGCGTCGGCAGGAGCATGGCCGCCAGGATCGCGATGATCGCGATCACAACCAGGAGTTCAATCAGGGTGAAGGCTTCACCCTGCGTTTGGTGAATTACACGCGCAGGTACGCGCGTCCGCAAAGGAACTTCTGCATCGCTGCACATAGTGGTTGGAACTGGCTAAACTATTTCATTAGCCAGACTGAATGTCAACCACCAATAAGAGGGCAGTTCCCGCCCTCTGTCTTAGTGCGCCCTGTCCTACCACCAATGATGGACCAACACGGGCGAATGCCGTATAACTTTGTGTTTCACGTCCACAAATTTGGCGCCGGGAACGCCCTTGGCCAGCGTGGCCTTGAAGTTGTCCACCTCCAGACCGTCCACATCCACGCACATCATCGCCGGACGGAAGTCCTCCTTCTCGAAGGCGACCGAGATGTTCGCCAACTCGAGGTCGCGCACGTGCCGGGCGAAAACACCGTAAGCAGGCATGGTCCCGTGCGGTTCCGGGTAGCCGGTGTCGAGTTCCTTGGGCATGCGCGCCGCGTCAGCCTTGGTCCCGCCGCCATTGAACACGAGGCGGATATTTTCCAGGCGGAGGTTCTCGATCGGCTGCTCCGGCAATCCGGTGATCTGGATGCCGCTCATCGGCTCGCAGCCGGTGGCGATCACGTTTGAGATGAAAATGTTTCTCGCCTTGCTCGGCGCCTTCACATTGGGCCCGCGGTTGCGGCGGCCGGTGGTGATGTAGATCGGATACGAAGGCACATCCATCATCGATAGATTGTTGATGGTGATGTTCTCCATGATGCCGCCGTCCACCTCCTCCAATGCCAATCCGCGGCAGGAGCGGAAGGTGCAGTTGGCGACCGTGCAGTTCCGGAATCCGCCGTTGGCCTCAGTGCCGAACTTGATGCGGCCGTTGCCGTTTCGCTTCGGCTTCATGGTGCCGTCGAGCAGGGTGCCCACCATGAAACCGGAGACCTGGCAGTTCACGATGGTGAGATTTTCGGTGATGACATTGTGCCCGAGCGCGAAGGTGCTCTTCGGGCACAGGCCGTCGTCGTTCGGCGAGTTGATCCGGCAGTTCGACACCATGGTGTTGCGGCAGCAATCGATGTCGATGCCGTCGCGGTCCGTGTCCATGGTGACGTTGTCCACGGTCATGTCGTCACAGCCGGTGACGAGGATGGCGAAATGGCCGCCGTGATAGACGGTGAAATCGCGCAGGAGCACGTTGCGGCAGAGCTTGAGGGCGATGGCCTTGTTGCCCAGCCGGTCGGGCGGATAATCAGTGGCCGGCGCGGCGTTGGTCTTCGGCTTGTTCCAGGTGGAGAAGCCGCTGCGCTGGTCTTCCTTTCCGTCGCCGCGCGACAGGGTGGCGCCGTTGATCATGCCCGGCCCGGTGATCGCGACGTTGGTCAGGTTCTCGCCCCAGATCAGGCTGTTGTGGAAATAGGTGTGGCCGCCGTCCTGATAAGCGGTTCCCTCCCAGTGTTCCGCTTCGTCGTAGGCGTTCAGTTTTTGGGGCGCGCTGAGAATGACGGAACCGGCCGCGAGGAACAGGTCGATGTTGTTCGTCATGTGAATGCTGCCGCTCACGTACGTGCCCGCCGGCACGAACACCATTCCGCCGCCGGCAGCCGAGGCCGCGGCAATGGCGCGATTGATCGCCGGGCTGTCCAGCGTCTGGCCATCGCCCGTGGCGCCGTAGCTGCGCACATTGAAGATGGCGGGCGCGGAGGCCTGGTTGGTGTCGTCGGCGAAGGAATGAACCGGCAGCAAAACCGCCGCGGCGGCAATCAAACCGGGGATACTAATAGTTATCAATTTCTGCATAGCGTTTTTCCGGAGTAACATGGTCCGTGCTTATGAGCCTGGGTCGTGGAATCGGTTACAGGATATCGGGCCTCCGCGCAAGTCATTACTGGCGCGCGTTTGCTTTCTTGTGCACGAAAACATCACGGGCCTGAGGCGGGCGCGGTTTTGCCGGTGGTTTGCGAAACAATGGACGAGTGCGCTCCGTAATAAAACGCGCGCACGCGGTAGGCGGCCTTCCGTTCCGGCGGATGGAAGCCCCAGCCGAAGGAATTGGCGCACGGCGGCAGCAAGGCGCACACCTCGAAACCGGGGCTGCCTTCCTCCTTCACTTCGAGCAGGTAACCGTCGCCGTCGGAATCGTGGTCGGTCCACGTGAGGAGAAAGCCGCTGACGGTGTTCGTCATCAAGGTGGCCTTGAGATCGGTTGGCGCCCCGGCGGCAGCGGTGGCGGGATTGCGAATGGATTGCTTCACGATACTTGCGGGCTGCGCGTTGGTTTGCGGGATGGCCCAGCCGTAATCCTCCGGCTTGGCGTAGCGATTTGTGTATTCGGCGTCGGATAGGCTCTCGGGCAACCGGACTTCCACCGGTTTTGAAACGGGACCGTAGTAAGCCCCGACGCGGTAGTAGAAAGTTGTCTCAGGCATCAGACGGGGATGAAGAAAGCGGTTGGTTTCCGGCTGCACAAACCCAAGCGTCACGAACTCGCTCTTGAGGTCCGTTGTGAATTCGACCGTATGACCGGCGGCTCCGGGGACGGGGTCGTGCCATTCGATGAGAATGTCGGTTGGTGAAGCGAATCTGGCGGTCGTATGGATGGACGAGTCGTGTTTCACGCTCGAGCAGCCCGCTGCCATGAGCAGGGCGAGCAGCGACACAAAGGGCAGGCGCAGGCGTATCATGGTGACGCGAGAGACTAGCGGGTTAAGGGAAAAAAGCAACGTTCCGGCGCGTCTTTCAACGGCGCCGGAACGCAGATCATTCCCGCCTCAACGGGCGGGGAGGAGAGTCCGGTTATTTCTGCCAGAACTTGACGTTGGTCCAGGTGGCGGTGATCGGAGCCGTGCCGCTGTCGGTGCGATAGGTGCCGCACTTGTCGTAGCAGGGCATGACGCCGCCCGTCAGGGTTTCCTTGAGCGAGCCGTTGATGTAAACGGCCACGGTCTTGGCGCTGGTATTCAGAATCGTATTGATCTGGGCGCTGCTGCCGACCGTGTAGGAGGCGAGCGTCGCGCCGGTGGAAACTTCATAGAGATGTCCAGCCTTGGCCACGGCGATCATGTTCCACGGGCCGGTGTTGACCTGGAAAGTCTGCTTGAGGCAGATGCGGTCGCCGCCGAGGCTGTTGACCACGACGGTGCCCTGAAACTGGTGCTGGCCGGTGGACCATTGGTTGTATTCGCGTTCCGCGCGATCCTTCACACCGGAGCTGGTGGAGGTGAGCTTGAACACATTGCCGCTCACGCTGCCGCTGCCGGAGGTTTGGACCTTGAAGGTCTCGCTGACGGAACTCCAGCCGCTGCCGATTTGGGCACGGGCGGTGAGGGAGAGACCGCCCGCGAGGGCTAACGCAGTGATGGTTTGAAGGATTCTTTTTGATTGCATGTCGAGTTAGTTTAGTTGTTGTCGTATCCCGCCAGTTCAGGGTGCGGTGCGACCCAGGCCGTCGTACCGACTAGCTGTTCCGTTGGATGCCGGAGAACGTCGCACACCCCCCTCTTTCCTGAAATACCCACATTCGGGTGTATCCCTAATGCCCCAGGAATTTGGCCGTCGCTTCGGTCCGGGTATGAACATGCAGCTTCTGGTAAATGTGCTTGAGATTCATGCGCACGGTCTCGAAGCTGATTCCCAACATCTCTCCTATCTCCTTGTACATGTAGCCTTTAGCGAGAAGCGCGAGGACCTCCTGCTCGCGTTTGCTGAGCTTTTCCACGCCGGGCGGGACCTTGGGTTGATTGAAGAATCCCACCACCTTGCGGGCAATCGGCATGGACATGGGGGCACCGCCTGCCTGCACCTGTTCAATGGCGGAAAGCAGCTCGGTGGAGATCATTTTCTTGAGCAAATAGCCGCTCGCCCCGGCGCGCAGGGCGTCGAAGACGAGGTCGCTGTCGTCGTGGCGGGTGAGGATGAGCACCGACAGTTGCGGCAACCGCGTTTTCAAGCCGGACACGCACTTGATCCCGTTCATGCCCGGCAGATTGATGTCCACCAGCGCCACATCGGGCTTGTCCCCGGGAATTTTTTGCAACGCCTCCTCGCCGGAGGAATAGGCGCTGATGCAACGGAATTTTGGCGTTTCGTTCAACAGCGACGCAAGTTCCTCGCGCGTTCCGCGGTCATCTTCGACAATCGATATGGAGGTAGGCATGCAGGTTATTTGACGGGTGTGGCGGTCGGGGCCGTTGCCGGCGGAAGCGCGAGCGTGAGCACGACCCGCGTGCCGCCATCCGGCCGGGCTTCGATGCAAAATTTTCCGCCGAGTTCCTCCATCCGGCGGCGCATGTTCAACAATCCGTCCGCGTCCAGCTTCTCGGGCGGAGCGTTGAATCCCTTGCCGTTGTCCTCGATGACGAGCGTGAGCGAATCGCCGCCCAGCGACGCGCGCAGCCAGATTTCGGTGGCCTGGGCGTGTTTGACCACGTTATGGAGCGCTTCCTTGGCGGCGAGGAACAGGTTGTGTCGGACCTCGGGCGGCATGGCGCGTTGCGGAAATTCCACAGGGAAATCCACCCGGCAGCGGACGCCCGCGTTCTGGAAAAACTGAATCGCGTACTGGCCGAGGTAATCCATCAGGTGGGGCAGGGTGTCGTGGCGCGGGTTGACAGCCCAGACGATTTCATCCAACGACTCGCCGACGTGCCGGATGGTGTCGGAGATCTGGCCCATCTGGCCGTTCAATTTTTCCGGCGCCGTGCGTTGCGCCTTTTGGAGGAGAAGTTCCACTTCCGTCAGACGCCCGCCGAGATCGTCATGGATATCGCGCGCGATGCGGGCGCGCTCGCGATCCAGCGCGGCCTGCTGTTCGAGCGCGCGGAGTTTGAGGCGCAAACGGCGGAAGGAGAGATAGCGAACCGTCGCCACCACCAGGGACGTGAACAGCGCCAGCACCACCAGCCGGAACCACCACGTCTGCCACATGAACGGGGCCACGACCAATTGGAGCGTCGCGCCGTGCTCGTTCCAGATGCCGCGGCTGTTGCAGGCCTTCACGCGGAACCGGTAACTGCCCGCCGCCAGCCGCGAATAACTGGCGCTGCGCTGCGTGCCACAGTCCACCCAGCCGTCGTCGAATCCCTCCAGCCGGTAGCGAAAGCGCACATTCTCCGGCGCGTCGAAGCTCAGCGCGGTGAATTGAAAATCCAGCCGGTGATAGCCGGGCGCCAATCGCAACTCGCCCGTCGCCCCGAGGAGGTCGAGGCCGTAGAGCACGGGCATCACGCCGCCGTAGGAGGCGACGGTCCGATCGTCCACGGTGACGCGCTTGAGCACCACGGGCGGCGGATCGGAGTTTTGGCCGGCGCGGCGGTCGGGATTCACAATGGCGAGCGCGTTGCGCATCGGCAGCCAGATCAAGCCGCTGGAATCGCGCATCGCGCCGGGTGAATCGCCGGTGTTCGCTTCAAGGCTGAACAAACCTTCGCTGCGGCCGAGCCGGATGTAGTTCAAGCCTCCCGCGCCGCCATGCGCCAGTTCCTCCAGGTTCTGCTGGCGCGCGGCGAAAATCCCGTGGTCGCCCGCGAACCAGAGCCAGCCCTGGCCGTCGGCGATGATTTGCGAGAGGTTCTCCTCCGGAAATCCGCGCGCGAAGCCGAGGTGCGTGAAGTGGCCGTCCCTGAGCAATCCCAGCCCTTCGTCCGCGTAACCGATCCACAGGCTGCCGTCAGGCGTGGCGTGGAGACAGCGAATGGAAAGCGGCTGGCCGCTGGTGGCGCTGGTCTCATCGTCGACGACGCCGTCGCGGATGCGCAGCAACTTGCCGCCGGAACTGCCCACCCAGATCGCGCCGGAACTGTCCTCGGCCATCGCGCGGATGATCCGCACGCCCGCGGGCACCTGGAAGGTCTCGAACTTGCCGGCATGCAGCCGTTGCACAAGGTCGGGGGATTCCTCGCCGATCCATAAGTCGCCCTTGCGATCGGCGAGCAGGGCGTGAAGCTGTCGTCCGAGCAAACCGTCGGAGGCGTCCAACGTGGTAAAATGACCGTCGCGCCAGCAATGCAGCCGGTGGTCCTTGGTGCCGATCCACACCGCGCCGGAGGCGTCCATCGTCACGCATGTGGCCTGGCCCGGGAGGCCGTCGGGATCGCGGGAGACGACGTGCCAGCCGCCTCCCTCGCGGCGCGCGACCTGGCCGTTTTGGATCGTGGCCCAGACGGTTCCGTGCGAATCCTGGCAGAGCGATTGCACCGTGCCGAGGGGCAGTCCGGTCTTTGCGGTTTCCAAAGTGACGATGGAGGGGCGGATGCGATTCAACCCGCCGCTCTCGGTCCCGACCCACATGTTGCCCTCGCGGTCTTCCGTCAGGCAGGTGATCCGGGAATCGGAAATGGGAATGCTCTCGAAGGTTGCGCCGTTGAAATGAATCAATCCGCCGCCGGAGGTGCCGATCCAGACGCCGCCCATTTGGTCCTCGAGAATCACCGACGGATCCGCGTCGGCCGGTTGCGTGGTGAAGTCGCCGCGGATTTCCAGTTTCCCGCCCTCCTTGAACTTCGCGAGCTGATGGCCCGAGCAGATCCAGACGCCGCCGCCTTTCGCCGCCGCCAGGCGCGTGACCGGCGGCAGTTGCAGGAGTGTTTCGAAATGGCCGCCGCGGAAAACGCCCGCCTGTCCGTCCTTGGCGAACCAGAGCTGGCCGTGCTCATCGCAGGCGAATGAACAGACATACCGGCCGGGAATATCCGTGGCGGACAGGCCCTCCTCGGAGCCGAAGGAAGCCACCTTGCCGTCCTTGATGCGGCGGACCTGGCCGCCTTGAAACGTTGCCCAGAGCGCGCCCTCGCCGTCCTCGACCAGCGCCTGGGTGACCTTGTCCGGCATGGTGTTGGTGAAGATGCGCACACCGTTCCGGTTCAGGGAAATGATCTCGCCGTGGGACGTGCCCATCCACAAACCGTCGCGGCCAAGCTGCAGCGCGGTGATTTTCTGGTTGGCGGGCACGGAGTAGTCGCGCAGGAAATAGTCGTCGAACCGGACGCCGTCGAAGCGCGCGGGCCGCGAGAAGGTGGCGATCCAGAGGTAACCGTCCGGAGTCTGCGCCAGGCCGGTGACGTGATCGTTGGGCAGGCCGTCATCGGATTTCCAGGAGGAAATGGACCATTGGGTGTTGGTGGAAACGGCTGATGCAGCGAAACAAAGAAAGCAGAAGGCCCCCGCCAGAAAAAGACAGCGGAGCACTCTGTGCGGCGCCGTGGTCATGCCGGAGCCTAGCGGGAGCAAAAACGTCCGACAAGAGCGAAAACATTTCCGTGAAGAAAAATCCTAACGGCGAATGGACGCGAATCGGAGCAGTCTCAGCGCCGGGAGGTGCAGTGTTGCTGGAGCCAGGCGATGTCCACGTCGTTGGGCGCGGTCCCGACGTAATATGAATTCCAGGCAGGTTCAGTTTGTGGGTCGAGCCATTTGTGCATTTCCAGGTGGCCGTCGGCAAAGGATACAGGGCTGGAGCCGTTATGATAGTTGCCCGGGATGTTGCCCAGCACGGCGTCGGCGTTGGTTCCCTCCATGAAGATGACGAAGAAACCGTCATTGATGGAGTCCGCCCGCTCATCGATGAACACGAACGTATTGGCCGGTCCCGGATTGAGGATGGCGGACATTTTATTTGGATTGTTGAACTCGGCCAGCGGCGCGCTGTAGTAATCGCTGCCGTTCAGCCGTTGATTCATGGAGACGGAGCGCACGAGGGGATAAACCGTGCCGTTGATGTTCAGCCTGCTGGGATCGGCGGGACAGACGTAGAGCGCCAGCGACTTGGAATACGGCCAGAGCAATCCATCCGGGCTCATGATGGTGTTGACGTTGGTATTGTCCGGGTCTGCGGGGTTCGACAAATCGAGCCAGCCGGCGGCCCAACTGTTGGTGTTCGCCTCGGCGGTATTGGTCACGAGCTGGTCGTCGTGATCGCTGGCGTACATGATCCAGGCGGCGGTCAACTGTTTCATGTTGGAAAGGCAGTTGATCCCCCTGGCCTTTTTCTTGGCGCTGGCCAGCGTGGGAAAAATCAACGACGCCAGAATCCCGATGATGGCAATGACGACAAGCAGTTCAATCAACGTGAATGCCCTCGTGGAGCGCCACGGATTCAAACCGGCCTTCTGCATCGTCGTTCTTGTTGGCATTTATCCGATGGTTTCCAGCTTTAATCGGGCCAAATCCAGTCGCCGTTTGTGCCATGCATGCCGCCCTTGTCCTGCCCGGACCAGGCGATGGAATAGAGCACGAACGTTCCGTCCGCGGCCCGGCGGTAGTGAGGAGACTGGCCGCCGATCACATCATGCGGCGTCGTGTCCAGAAATTGCGGAAGCAGGGCTTCGAGCGTTTCGGGATATTCGCCATGGACCAGCCGGTATCGTTCGAGGGCGCAGGCGATCACGGCTTGATTGATCTGGGTCTGGACCTGGGCGGTGCGTTGAACAGCCCTGGCGAATGGAGACGAGCCGAGGCTCCCGGCAAGTTTATATGGCCCGCCGTCCTCCAGCGCCTTCGTCTTCCGGCCGGCGGCATCGACCCGGTCGGCGAAGATCACCTGGTTGGAGGTGTCGATGCTGTCGAGGCGATCGAATTCGACGCGGACGTAATCGGCCATGTTCCGATAACCCCAACCGCGCGGACACCATCCGGCGAAGGTGGATCGCGGTATGAGCCCGCCGGAAGGCACGCTCTCGAGCGAGCGAAGGGCGCCGGTGACTTCCAGCAAATAGGATTGCTTCACCGGCGCGACGACGTCGATGGATTTAAGCTGGTCCTGCAAGGCGGCGAGGTCCGATTCCCGCCAGGCGTGGAGGCGCACCCCTTCGTTAACCTGCGCGGCGGAGAAACCGCCAACGGCCACATTGACCATTGCGGCCAGCAGAGTCATGGGCGTGCGTTCCTCCGCGAGGCGGCGGCGAAAATCGTGGGCCAGCGCGAGGTCATCGAGCGCTTCGCCGGGTTGGTCCAGCAGCAGGCGGCATTGCGCCCGCGCGCCGAGCGTTTGCACCAGGGCCCGCCCCGCGCGAAAATTGAGATACGGAATCCGGTCCGGATTCCCGTAGTAACCCTGCATCCGGCAATAGGGACGCCGCAGGGCGTTGCGGATGATCGCGAATTGCGGCTCCAGTCCGTCGCACCACGCCAGATAGTCAGCCGCCCGAACCGGGGTGGGAATGGTCACGCGCCAGGCATCGTCGCCATCCGGATCAAACTTCAGCACACGCTCGGAAAGATCGGCGTTCACCGGCAGAATGTTGTCCGGAAGAAAATCCGCCAGCGCCTTGGCGGTTGGGGTTGTCTGGCATTGGAAACAGATCCGAGCCGGCTGGACCTCCTCCGGGCGGCGCAACATGAGCCCGAGTCCGATGCGGGATTGCGGCGCCTTGGCTGCCGGGCCGAGCGCATCCGTGAGCAGTTTTGCAGCGGCAGCGCGCGAAGCGGGATCGTCCCAGCGCAACACATTGAAGCCGCCGGGCGCGGCCGTTGCCGATCGGACCACCACCACCCGCGCCAGCACCATGCGCGGGGCGTTGGTTTCCATGGTCAGTCCGGGATAGGTGGAATGGGGCAGTTTGCGGGCGAGGTCATCCCAGCCGGCCGCCCCGTTCACAAACCAGCTTTGCATCTCCGGCACGCCGAAGACGTTTTCGGCGTCCGGCACGGGAGCGGGAATCAGGTGGTTCCAATCGGTATCGATTCCGCGCGCCTTCAAGGTGTGGCGGCAATCGTCCCAGGCCCTTTGGCCGCGGAAGTTTTCCTCGGAATAAAAGAGCGCAACGGCCAGCGCAACGCAGATCGTCAGACCCGCCGCGATGCGCCATTTACGCCGCCAGGATGCCTTTGGCGAAGAGTCGGGGCCGGACTTCGCCAATTCATGAGCAACGGCCATCAGTATATTAATGTCCGACGGTGGGAAAAGGTTGCGAGCAAAATGGGATCGGAAACGGAGTTGTGACGCGAATTGCGCGAATTGGCGCGAATTTCTAACCATCCTCAGCCCCAACGGGGCGCCATATGATAGCCCGGGCAACGCCCTGGGTTACGCGACCAAACAAAATATGAGCCCTGCAGGGGCGACACAATCACTGAGGCTTTCCAGCCAATCTACTTTTAACCGCAGATGGGACCGGCACCGGATATTCTTTTATATAAATCGCTGATCCAATCCGAGGGGTGATCAGCAGCAGCCGCAACGATTCTCCATTGTAGATCCATATTCTTTCCGGGCTCTCCACAAACACGAACCATCCTTCCCCTGTATGCCAGTCCGCGGCAGTTTGAGATGTCGATCCGTCCGCCTCCAACCGTTTTACCGAGATTTTCCTGTCCGTCGGGTTGGCTACGACCGTAAGGTTTGGGAAGCATTTCCATTCCCCGTACTGATCCACCATTTGAGTTTGCTGAGTTGCGCTCTCTCCGTGGGCGACACGACAGGCCGTGACGCCACCCAGTAGAACACAAAGAAAACACAGAATAATGCTTTTCATAATGATGCTTTCATTTCCCAAGGAAGTCTCTCAAATCAACCGGCTTCACGCGCCCTGTGCTGCCTAAACCCATTGAGATTTGACTTCTGCCTGTGATAAAGGAACCAGCCTTCCGTTTGCGCATTGGGCTGTGACTTCGCCGTCCCATACCTTGATTCGAGTCGGCGCTGTCATTGGAACTGGAGGGGAGTTAAGTGTGGCGATTGATTGGTCTTCGGGTGGTCCCAACGTGGCTCTCGTGGCACTTGAAGTCTTCGCACCTCCTGCTGCAATTCCCCGTTCGACTGTTCCAAGGCGCGGATTTTCTGCTCCAACCCGGTTATTCGGATAGTCAACTGGTTAAGCTGTACCTGGGTCTGCTGCAATTCTTCGCGGAGCTCCGCCGATACACCTGGATCGGATGGACTGTTCGTGGAGTCTGCCACGCGGAGTGAAACTGCCAGGGCAATGACAACGACAATTGCGGCGGTAATTTTCGTTTTCATAATGTCAACCTTTGGTTAGCGGCCTGACAAATCCAAAGCCGTGGTCATTTGGCTGGCTCACGCCAGCGATTTGTGATTTCCAGGTGGCATATGCCAGCATAGCGGGAATCAAAAAGTAGATCAAGGATAACGAAGAACCACGATGTAGCCCTCAGAATGTTTTTTACCGATCACAAGATAATTGTCTGTAATCGCATTCGCGGGCGAAAAAGAATAAATTTCATAGTCCCTGGCGAAATCGGTGGTAGGCGAATGATGCTTGAGGACCTGAAGCGCCAGAGAAGCGAATCCGACAGAATCCAAATCGTGTATATCAAGTAGTTTTGGACTATTGCACTGAAGCAAATTAGAAAAGTCTACAGGGCTGATCTGAAAGTGGAAAAGAGCATCCCATTCCCTGAATCCATGACGTTCAAATTCCGAAATCTTGAAGCTGTCTGGAGGACGGCAGGCAATGTAGCGATTGAACACTTTAGACCCATCGGGCCGTCGTGTGAAAAGCGCCAGAGCTCCAGTCAGAACAATGGTTATAATGGCAACAGCGAAAATCTTTCGGTTAGTGGTCATCTGAATATTGCTTGCAGACTTGACCCGCGTGCCACTGGTCGATCTGCCCTGACAGGGCCCTCCGGCTCTGATAAAGCGCGTTGCCTTTACAAATAGAGACTCGGTAAAATAAGCTCCAACACCACGCCGTCAGCATGGCCGGCGCCCGGTGAAAGGCGAGCTTTTTCCATAATCGACACCACACGGTAAAACGAGCAGAACCGGAAGGCGGAATGTTATCAGTCCCGCATGATCGCACCAGCGCGACGGTTTGTCGGATGGAGGGGGATGTGACAGATGGGGAAACAGACGGATTTTTAACACGAAGGTAACGAAGAGAACAAAGGGCAGAGAAACTTGGGCGAATTGACGCGAGAGTGCCGGGGGCAGTTCAACAGGGACATGTTCGCGGTGACTTGAACTTGGCAAAGGGGCCACTCAATGGGGATGCCGGGAGATTTTTTCTTCGAAATTTTCGGTTGGTGAATTATGGTTGCGGCATCGTGGCTCTAAACCCGATTACACAGAAAGCGCAGCAGTTCATTGCCCAATACATTCAGTCCATTGAGCAACTGGAGATTTTTTTGACTTTGGGCAACGGCGGAGACCGGTCTTGGTCGGTTGAAGAAGTGTTTCGCAAGATCCAAAGCAACGAAAAATCCATTTCCGATTGCCTCCGGTATTTTGTGAAGGAAGGCCTCGCGGTTCTTGAAAAGGAAGATCAGTATCGAATTTCCCGCGAGTCTCCAAATCTGGTTGCAATCGCTTCGGAGTTGCAAAAGGCGTATCGGGAGCGCCAGGTGACGATTATCGAAATGATTTACAAGAAACCTCCAAGCCAAATTCAGAATTTTGCGGACGCCTTCAGGCTGAGAAAGGACAAATGATATGGCTGAGCTGGTATACATTCTTTGCGGACTGACGAGCATCGGATGCGCCGTGCTGCTGCTGCGGCAATATCGCGCAACCCGCGGCAAGCTGCTTTTCTGGAGTGCGGCGTGTTTTCTCTGTTTTGCCATCACCAACGTTTTGTTGTTCGTGGATCTCATTATCCTTCCAAACGTTGATCTCTCCTTGATTCGCAGCCTGATCACGCTCGGGGGTATCGTGATGCTGCTGGCAGCCCTGATCTGGGAAGAACATTGAAAGGCACCTTTATGCTCATGCAAATCTTGGCGGGCGCGATCACGATGGGATCATGGGCGATTGCCCTCTTCTTCCTCCGTTTCTGGCGACGCACACAAGACCGGTTGTTCTCGTATTTCGCCCTGGCGTTTTTTCTTTTCGGCGTCGAGAGGCTGGTAATGGTTTGGAGCGCAGGAACTGAATCGCAGGCTTACGTCTATTTGATCAGGCTGGCTGCGTTCATCCTCATCGTGATTGGCATCGTCATCAAAAACAGGTCAAGGAAAGCGGGAAATTGAAGAATGGTGGGCAAGGATTTTGTCCGTTTGTGGGTGAGTGCAATGAATGAGACCTGTTGATGGTCCCGCCCTTGCAGGGCGGTGAGAAATTGGTGGGTCGGTTACCCGGGCCTGCGCTGCGCTTCAGCCCGGGCTATCACATGGCGGGCCTACGGCCCTTCGGAGGGCTTCCGAGATGACGAAAAATCTCAATTCGGGCGGGTTGTGAAGCGGTGCGGGAATCGAGTGGTGAAGGAAAACAGACTACGTACTTTTTTCGTCAGGGTTTGCCGATATTTTCCGAAAGCAATAAGGCAGTTGGCAGGGTGTTTTGGATGCAAGTGGCTGGGGGAGAGGTGAAAGAGGAGGGATTCTCGTGTGAGGAGTGTATGAACGAAGCGGGAGGAATTGTGAATAACTTTTTGAAAATGAGGAGGGGGGTTGCCCAGCGGTTGTCCTACCCCCTCTGGTAGGATGGGGCGCATGAAGATGATAAAAAACGAAAGTGAGAATCCAGAATCCAGAATCCAGAATTCAGGATTCAGAAGCTTTGATATGAACGAATGGTTTGGGCGAATTCTGAACGTCGGACGTGGCGTTGCCCGGGCTGTCTTGTGGCGCCCCGTTGGGGCTGGGGAACGAAGAGCGCGAAAACAAAAGGCCGTCCGCGTGGCATGCGAAAGCGGGAGCAAGCTCCCGCACTCCAAAACGCTTCGCGAGTCAGGTTGCCGCGCTGGTCGTCGGGGACGCAACGGGCACCAGCGCCTGTCGGCGCGGAAGATCCAAGCTCACATGGACCAAGATCCAGAGAAATTCCAAATCCAAGATCCAATATGAATGACGGGTTCGGACAAATGGATGAATGTGCTGGGTGGGCGGGCGGTCCCGAAAGCGGGAGCAAGCTCCCGCACTCCAAAACGCTTCGCGAGTCAGGCAGCGGCGCTGGTCATCGGGGACTCGAAGGGGCGGAGTTTACGATCAGGAGAGTGGAGTTTCCAAGAACGGACAAAGTTTCCGATCTGATTGGAAACTCGGAATTGGTGTTGGGGGTTGGAGAAGAAAGGGTTGTGAAATGGTGGATAGGGTATTTGCCAATATTGGCAGATAAAAAAAGTTTTTGGCGTTGCGGAAATTTTCCGATCTCGGTGTCGCGCGAAGACTTCGACAAGCTCAGTCGAGCCGCTCGCGAAGGGGAGAAGAGAGAGGGAAGGGACGGCATGGACGGCATGGACGGCATGGACGACCGCTCCCTGCCATTCTCCATCATCCATCCTCCATTCTCGTGTTTCTCCGAAGACTGGCGCACCGGTTGCACATCGCGTATGATGGGTGCGGTTAAAAGGGCGCTGACCAGAAAACTGGATAATGCTATGTCGAAATTGATCGCAGAAATGTTGGTGGACGAGGTGACCATGGAGACGCATGACGTGAAAACGCTGCGCCTCAAATGGCCGGAGGGATATCACGCAGAGGTGAAAACGGGGCAGTTCATCACGTTGTACTGGCCGGATACGCCGAATTATAAACGGGCGTATTCGCTTTGTTCCTGCGGCCTGGACGCCGGGTTTTACGAGGTGACGGTGAAGCGGGACGGCAAGATGGGCACGCGCCATGTGGATTGGGCCAAGGTGGGCGACCGGCTGGGGGTGCTGCCGCCGGCGGGCAGGTTCCTGCCGGCTTACGGAACGGGCAAACACCTGGTGTGCCTGGCGGGCGGGTCGGGCGTGACGCCGTTTCGGGGTTTTGTGCGCGAGGCGATTTTGCGGAAATTGGACACCAAAATCACGGTTTTGTACAGTGTGCGCGGGCCCAAGGACATCATCTTCGACCGGGAATTCCGGCGGATGGAGCAGGAATACGGGCATTTCAAGTTCCACGTGACGTGCACGCGGTTGATCCCGGGCGATCCGTGGGGCGGCCGGTGCGGACGGATCGATGCGGCGTGGATCAAACAACAGGTGACAGACGTGGCGAACACAGTGTTTTACGCTTGCGGCCCCACGGCGCTGGTGGAAGATATGGAGCGCCTGGTGATGGCGGAATTCGGCGTCCCGAAGTCACAGGTTTTGGCGGAGAAATGGGGATGATTGGGCGCTTTATCGGATGGACGGCTGGCTGGGAACCGGTTGAAAGACAGGGTTATGGGAACGGCGGGCACGGGGCTTGCTTGTAACGGCATTAACCGGAATCAGCGAAACGCATGTTGAAGCGCACACCTTTATTTGAATCGCACCGGGGAGCAGGGGGCAGGCTCGTGGAGTTCGGCGGCTGGGAAATGCCGGTGCAATACACGAGCATCATGGAGGAACACCAGGCGGTGAGGCAGGCCGCCGGCATTTTCGACATCTCCCACATGGGCGAAGTGATCGTCAGCGGCCGCGCCGCGGAGGAGTTTCTCAATCGCACGCTCACCAACGACGTCCGCAAACTCGAAGCCGGCATGGGCCAATACACGCTCATGTGCAACGAACGGGGCGGCGTGATCGACGACCTCTACGTCTATCGCATCGCGGCCGAGGAATTCCTGATGATCATCAACGCCGCGCGCATCGAGGCCGACGTGGCGTGGCTCGATCGGCAACTGGCGGCGTTCGGCCGTCGCGGCGAACTGGCGGTGCACGACGCCTCCAACGACACCGGCGCGGTGGCGATCCAGGGCCCGCGCGTGGCGCAGTTCATCGACCAATGTTTCTCCGGCGGTTCAACCGGCGGCGCGGTGGTGGCGCGCGCGACCGAGCTGAAGAAAAACCAGATCGCGCAATTCCAATTTTTCGGCCAGGTGGCGTGGGTGAGCCGCACCGGTTACACGGGCGAGGACGGATTCGAAGTGGCGGCGCCGGCGGGAACGATCGGGTCGGTGTGGTCGAGGTTGCTGACGACGGGCCGCGAGTTTGGATTGAAGCCTGCGGGCCTCGGCGCGCGCGACACGTTGCGGACGGAGATGTGCTACCCGCTGTACGGCCACGAACTCGACGAGGAGACCACGCCCATCGAGGCGGGCCTCGGATTTTTCGTCGCGCTCGACAAGGGGGATTTCACCGGGCGCGCCGTGCTTGCGGAACAGAAGGCCGGGGGCGTGCTGAAGAAATTGATGGCGTTCAAGATGACGGACAAATCCGCGCCGCCGCGCGCGGGTTATCCGATCTGGTCGTCGGGCGCTTCGGCGGGGCCGATCGGAATCGTGACGAGCGGGACGCAAAGCCCGTCCATGGGCGTCGGGATCGGGATGGGTTATGTGAAACCGGATTTTGCGAAGCCGCAGACGCCGATCGGAATCGAGATCCGGGGCAAGCGTTCGTTGGCGGAGGTGGCGCAAAAACCGTTGTATAGAAAACCTGTTTGACGCGCGGGGTGAAGCCTGACTCAATTGGGGCATGTCGAACGTTCCTTCAGACCTGAAATACGCCAAATCGCACGAATGGGTGCGCGTCAACGGTGACGTGGCGACCGTTGGAATCACCGACCACGCGCAGCATGAGTTGACGGACGTGGTCTTCGTGGAATTGCCGGAGAAGGGACGCAAATTGCAGGCAGGCGAGGCGAGCGCGGTGGTGGAATCGGTGAAGACCGCGAGCGATATTTATGCGCCGGTCGGCGGCGAGGTGACGGAAGTGAACGACGCGGTGGCGAAGGATCCGTCGCTGGTGAACAGCGATCCGTACGGCAAGGGATGGTTTTACAAGTTGAAGGTGGCGGATGCGGCGGACACGGGCAAGTTGCTGACGGCGGCGCAGTACGGCGAGCAGATCAAGGGGGCGTGAGCGGCACGACGCAGCGGGAACGGGGCGATTTGCAAACCCGTTGAGGTTCCGCCAACTTATGGATGTGAATACGAGCGACGTACGACTTTTTATCAAGCCCTGGTGCGGCTGGTGCCACAAGGCCATGCATTGGCTGGACGACCACGATGTGGAATACGAGACGCTGGACGTGACCGCCGACGACGCGGCGTACGATGAGATGGTGCGGCTTTCCGGACAGGAACTGGCGCCGGTGATCGATGTGCGCGGCCAGGTGCTGGCGGATTTCGGGCCGGACCAGCTCGCGCGATTTTGGAAGACTTTGGAAACTCAAAAGAAGTGAACTGCGAAACCAACTCCACGACCACGCCAGCGCGGCCGCGCCTGCCCGAATGGCTGCGCATCAAGCTGCCGACCTCCGACCGCTTCGCGCACACGCGCGGACTGCTGGAGGAGTTGAAGCTGCACACGGTTTGCGAGAGCGCGAAGTGCCCGAACCATTGGGAATGCTGGAGCAAGGGAACGGCGACGTTCATGATCGCGGGCGACCGTTGCACGCGCAACTGCGGGTTCTGCGCGGTGTCCACCGCCAAACCGCTGCCGCTTGAAGCCGACGAACCGCAGCGCGTGGCCGAAGCAACGCATCGCATGAAACTGCGCCACGTGGTGATAACCGCCGTGGCGCGCGACGATCTCGCGGACGGCGGCGCGGACCACTTCCGGCAGACCATCGAAGCCGTGCGCGCGGCGAGCCCGGGAATCGTGATCGAGGTGCTCACGCCGGATTTTCTGGATCGCGACGACGCGATTCGCACGGTGCTGCAAGGCGAGCCGCAGATTTTCAATCACAACCTCGAGACCGTGCGGCGGTTGACGCCGTCGGTGCGGTCGCGCGCAACGTATGATCGTTCGCTCAGCGTGCTCGCGAAGGTGAAGCAGTGGAAAGGGCAGGGGATCTACACGAAGTCGGGCTTGATGCTCGGCCTCGGCGAGACGGAGCCGGAGCTGTTCACAGCGATAGAAGATTTGCGCAAGGCCGGATGCAACATCCTCACGCTCGGCCAGTATCTGCAACCGACGCTCAAGCACCTGCCGGTGGTGGAGTTCGTGTCGCCGGAGCGGTTCGCGCGTTACAAGACCGCGGCCGAGGGCATGGGATTTGTGCACGTGGCCAGCGGCCCGATGGTGCGGAGTTCCTACCACGCCGACGAGTTTCACTCCGCAGCCGCCGCGCCGGCGTGAGGATTACTGCACCGGCGGCAGCTTCGCGCGGTTCGCCAGCATGTAAATGGCGATGATCAGCACTCCAATCGCGAGGATGATCGCGGTCCACGTGGCAAAATTGTTCAGCACACGCGCAGGGCGGAGGATGTCCTTGGTGGTGGCGCGGTCCATCTCGATCAACTTGGCGAACTCCTGATCGAGCGCCTTCTCCACGGCGGCTTCGTCGCGCAACTCGAGCGTGAACCAATCGCCCCGGTGCTTGGTCCAATCGGCGGGAAGTTTCTGGAGTTTCTCGGGCTCGGGCGCGGCAAGGCCGCATTGCCGCCAGAACGGAGCCGTTTCCTGCGTCCACAACCGCACGATGCCGTGGTTCGTGGCGAGCGATTGCACACGATGCCAGAACGCCTCGCGCAACGGATCTGCGAGCGCGAAATCCGTGAACGCCTCGCTGTGCAGCCGCCCGTGCCGCCCGCTGATCTCGATTGCCACCGCGCCAATCACCGCGCCATCCGGAGCGACCGCCACCTGAAAGTCCGTCAACCGGCGCTCGAGCTCATCCGTCGGGAAGTGCATCGACTGCCACAAGCCGGTCAGCGCGGGCAGGTCGTCCAGCACGGCGCGGCGCACTTGAAAATCACGAGTCATCGCGGTGGAGTTTAGCGAATGCACGGCGGGCTTGGTAGCGAAAGAGTTGTCCGCGGAAGCCGGGTTCGAACGCGCCTTTTTTAACGGGAAACACCCCATGGTTCTGCCGCAAATCCGGCTTACGCTGAGGCATGAATCGAGCAATAGGAGCGGCCTTTCTGGTTGGCGGAATTGTCCTTTTGATCTTCGGAATTCAAGCGGCGAATTCCTTCAGTTCGAACGTGAGCCGGACCTTCAACGGATCCCCCACCAACCAGTCCATCTGGATGCTTGTCCTGGGCGCCATCATGGTCATTGTGGGCCTCGTCGCGAGCTTCGGTGGCGGACGCGGAACGAAGATCTAGGATCTAGGTCCGGAGAAACTGCACGACGCAGGCTGCGAGCACCACTCCCCAGCCAATAATCAGCGAAAAGAAGCACCAGCGGACGATCACGTCGGCGGCGCTCGCAATTCGCGGCGGGCATTTGATAATCATACCGCCTTCTGGAAAGCATAACCGCTGCCAATTGCGCCCCCCTGCGCCTTCCCTACCCCCACCAGCCGGCATGTCTCGCATCTGGTTCAGTTTCAGGCGGAAACGTGGCTTCCGGTACGTAAAAAGACCGGCCTCCCCCTGCGAGATGCCGGTCTTCCCCAACAAACAACCAAACAACGGCTGTCACTGGTTCAGAGCGCGGCGGCCGCGAAACGTTCAAAAGAAAACAAAAGGCCAGCACCTTGCGATGCTGGCCAGTGCTCCTCCGACGGTAGCACACGTTCAGTCGAGAGGAACCTCGTCAACCGGCATCGCCCGATGCCGGCCGCGCTTTACCAACTAACGTGAGTAGGAGGCGCGCACTTCGGAAACTGTTCCCGGAAAAGAGGAAGAAGATGGCCGGCGGTTGAGATTCAGTACCCGCCGGCCGTGGGAGGGGTGGTAATCCTGAAGATCACCGCCCCCATCGTAGTCCAACCAGCCATTCCCGCATGTCACCTAATTGCTGACATGAATATCAGGAATCTTCACTACGATGGGAAAGAAAAAGGCCCGCACCACCCGGTGCGGGCCCCGCAGAGTCTCACACGCCAATTACGACTCTTGGGGGCTGGGCTTTGTTCCAGAAAAATTTCAAGCCATTGCCGCCACGCGGCCGGCCGTCAGTTCTGCTTGTGGGAAAGCATCTCCCGCAGCCACTTAAATGCCTGCTGTCGAGCCGTTTTCGCCGCGGCCAGGCTTTCTTGCACAGGGGCAATTGCCTTCCGATAAATTTCCGCCTGCTCAGCCGACATCGGGCCCTTTGCCCAGGGTGTAATCGGTGCTCTCTGTCCGGTCATCATCATGCGCCGGGAATGAGCACGCCTCATGCCAGAATCATTGATGCGAAACCACTTGCGAAGAAAATACAAGCGCCGCAGATATGGTGAGAACCCCGCCTTAACAGGTCAGGGCGACTTCACCCGATAGAAACGTCGCGAATAATTGGTGGCGTTCGGGTCGGTGAATTGATAGCGACCGGTTCCAGCCGGATTTTCGACGGCGAACCCGATTTCCGTCCAATTACTGGCAGGCAATGTGAGATTCGTGGTAGCCAGCACCGGCAGGTTTGCTCCAGCGACATTCGTAAAGCCAAACTGGACCGAGCCGTTGCCCAGTTGAACGATGTTGGTCAGCTTTCCGATGCTGGAAGAGACATAAGCGCCTTCCACCGCGCCGATGTCCACGTGCGAGCCGGCCAGACGCGGATAACCCCGCTGGTCGGTGGTGAAGAAGTTGGTCGAGGAATCATCGCCGGCGTTGATGGCCGGGCTGCCGCTCAACGGCGGCATGGTTTTTGTCGGCCCGCCGTAGCTGCCGAGCGCGGCGAGACCCGGCGCCGCATTGATGGGTGCCGGGCCGCTGCTGCTGCCGCTGACGGCCTGCACAATATTCGAACTCACATAGGTCAGCGTGCCGTTGTTGTAAATATCTATCGCCGAGTTGCCCGCCGCAATGGTGCTGTCGAGCGTGACGTGGGCGCCGGTTTCGCTGTAAACAGCGCCGCCGTAGAACCCGGCGGAATTACCCGCGAGCGTGCAACTGTTCAGGAACAGGCTCGCGTAATTTACGATGCCGCCCCCGCCTCCGCCGAGTGTGGAATTGCCGGTGAGGGTGCATTCGTTCAGGACCAGCGTGCCGGCGGCGTTCTTGATGGCGCCACCGGAGCCGGTGGAATTTGCCGTGAACGTGCAATAGTTGATGACGGTGTTCCCCGCGTTGTAGACCGCCCCGCCGTCAGCGCCGCCGCCGTTGGCGTTGCGCAAGGTGAGCGAATCCAGCGTGACGGCTGCCCCGCTGCCGATGTTGAAGATGCGGGTAACATTGTTGCCGCTGATTTGAATGCCGTTCGGCAGTCCCGCGGCCATGATGGTAACGTTCGTGGTCAACTCTATCTCGCCATTGGTCAGCACAATGGTCTGCCCCGAAAGCGCGGGCGCAAACGTGATGAAGGCATTGACGGGGGCGAAAGCCACGGCGGAGCGCAACGACACGCCATTGTTGGTCAGCGGGCTGTAAAAATCGTTGGTGGTCGTCACAACCGTGTAATTGAATCCGACGATGGGATCGCCGGATTCCACGGCGCCAATGTCCACATGCGCGCCGGTCCGGCGCGGATAACCCGTGCCGCGCTGGTCCGTGGCGAGGACAGTGGTGACGCTGTCGCTGCCGGCGTCAATGGCCGGACTGCCGGGCAGCGGCAGCATGGTTTTTGTCGGCCCGCCGTAATTGCCGAGCGCCATCAGCAGTGGATTCGCATTGATTGGCGTCGTGCCGGTGCTGCTGCCGCCGTTCCAGTCGTAAGACTGGACGATGTTGGCGCCCAGAAAAACATTGGTGGAATTGACGCTCTCGATGTCCTGGCCGACTCCCGAATTATCGGAGTTCGCCGCCACGATCGAGTTGTTCAGAATCAACGTTCTGCCGGTCCCCGTGAAAATCCCGCCTCCGGAGCTGGCGACGGCTGTGTTGCTGCAAACCGTGCAATTTGTCACCGCCAGCGTCCCCTCGTTGAAAATCCCGCCGCCGGTGTTGCCGGTCAAAGTGCATTGCACCAGCGCCACCGCGCCGTCGTTGTAAATCACGCCGCCCAGGCCGTAATCGTGGTTGAAGTCGGGAGTGGCGGAGTTGCCATACAGTGAACAACCCGCCAGCCTGAGCGTACCCGCGTTGTAGATCGCGCCGCCATCGGCAAATTGGGCGGAATTGCCCGTGAAGCTGCATTGATTGAAGGTCAGGTTGCCGGAATTCTGAACCGCACCACCGGAATCACTATCCGCCGCCCCGTTGGCAAGAACGAGTCCGGTCAAAACATTGGTGACGCCGCTGGCGGTGACGAAAACGCGGCCGTACGATTGCGCGTTGAGGGTGATGCCTTGCGCCAACGCCGAGGCGTCAATGTTCAAATTTCGATTGGGGGCAAGCGGGCCAAATAAGGCAATCGTCTGGCCGGAAAGACCCGGGGCAAAAGTGATGGTGGACCCGGGGGAATCGTAAGCCACATCCGCGCGCAGCGAATTTTCACCGGAGTCCGTTGTGTTCGATACGACCAAACCATATTGAAACTCCACTGCGCCGATGTCCGGTGCCGATCCGACGACGCGCGGGAACCCGCGCTGGTCCGTGGTCAATCCCGTGGCAGCGCCGGCGTTGATGGCCGGCGAGCCAAGCAGCGGCGGCATCGTCGGCGTGGGGCCACCGTAATTGCCGAGCGGAGCGACGAGCGCATTCGTGTCCACAAGGTTGTTTGAACCTGAGAAACTCGCAGCTATGTTCGGGTTTCCGAAAGCAGTGTTGCTGCAGACAATGGAGTTCGTTAGGAGCAGCGTGCCGAAGCACTTGATGCCGCCACCGTATTGCCCGGGGGCGCTATTCCCGACAAACGTGCTGTTGATGACCGTCAGCGTGCCGCCCTCGTCCACAATGGCGCCGCCCCCGTCGTTATTGCTGCCGGGAACCTGATTCCCGGTAAAGGTGCTGTTGATGACCGTCAATGTCGCACTGGTCCAGTTCTCAATCGCGCCGCCGCCGTCCGAGAAGTTCGCGGCTTGGTTGCCCGCGAATGTGCAGTTCTTCACCGTCAGCGTCCCATAGTTAATCACGCCGCCGCCGAACGCGCTGGAGGCGTTGGTGATTGTCAGGGAATTCAAAAGCACCGACGCGCCGTTATCCACCTGGAAAACACGCGAGCTGGCATTGCCGTTGAGCTGGATCCCGTTCGGCAATGCCGACGCATCGATGGCCAGATTGCCGCCCAGTTCAATCTGGCCGTTGGTCAGCAGAATCGTCTGGCCGGAAAGCGTATTGGTGAAGGTGATGACGTTTTGGCCCCCCATGGTCCCCGCATTCAGCACCGCCTGGCGCAGCGAGCCGGAACCGCTGTCGCTGTTGTTGGTCACCAGCAATGGCGCGCGTGCTTGCACCTGGATCGCGTAATTCCGTCCGCCATCATTGTACACCGGATAAACCGGACCGGGCACCGTAATCGTGGTTCCCGCAACCGGCGCAGGAAGGTTCACGCCAATATAAACCGAGGAAGGCCCGCCAGTGCCGTTGCCAAAGGGAATCCCCCGGCCGTAGTGCGCAATGACGTCATTCGCTTGCAAGAGCACCGGCGCCCCCGAAACAGTGAAGATGTTCGTCCCGATGTTGGTGACAGTCAGGTACCCGGTCGCGAACACCACTTGGTAATTGGTGCTGTTCAGCGGGCGCAGTACAAACACCTTGAAACTCTGCCCAATGCCGTCCAAACCGCTCAAGTGATCGTTGTCGTGCTCACCCCAAGTCAGGACGTTTTCGAAAACTCCCGCCTGCGTAATCGGGAAATCCAGGGTCAGCTGCGAATTGGTCGGGCCGTTATCGGTGTTATAAGTACGGTCGGCCAAGGCATCGCCCTCGGTAAACAACGTCTGCGCGCCGGCGGGTTGGAGGCACGACCAGGTGGTGAGCAGAATCAAAGCACTCCGCATCAGGGCGGCTCGATTCAGCAGCAGCATCAGCGCGGCGCAAAGCCGCTGGACAATCCGGGTGGGGTCGCTTAAGTTCCTCGGTGTTTTCATTCTTGTTTGTGGTCAGCTGATTTCAGTTCGCGGCAAGTTCATCGAATTAATGCCGCCGTGGCGTTAAAATATACGTTAGCAACCGTCCGCGCCCTCGTACGTCAAATCTCAAAATCATAATTTGCGTGGTTAAGAAGCACCCATGCAGACAGGCTCAAGCACCAAAAGCCAACCCTTTGGAGCTTCAACGAATCTCAGAGGCGGCTCAAGCGCCGGATTGTTACGTTCCGATGACGATCACGCACCCGTCATATTCGGAAAAGAAGCCCGAAGTCCCTCCAAATCCCGCGAAACCATCCCTCTATCGAAAGATGTCGAGCTTGCCCAACTAACATTGGCCCCAGGCTCGGCGGGGACCGGTTTTCCACCAACACAAAAGCCTTCAGGGAGAGCGGAATTTCCGATTGCGCGGACGGGCGTGGACTTCAATGTGCCAGTGGGAAAGGTCGCGTGGCGTGATCGCAAAAATGTATCAGGAGGCGGCCTGGCAGCAAAAATCACGGTCTGACTAGAGTCCCAGCCCCGTCAAGAAAACGTCTATCTGTTTTTCAAATTGGGGGCGGTTGTAGGACATCAGAGCCATTCGCCACTGTCCTTGTATGTAGGTTATGATTATCGGGACGACCGTTGCTGCATCAAAGTCGGGAGGCAGCAGCCCCGCTTGCTGGTCAGCTTTCAACCGCGCAATCATGGCTTCCGACATCTTTGATATTTCTTCTTGAACAAACTTTTTTAAACTCGGTTCCGCCAGGACTTCGCGAGTCAGGCTGGCTGCCATGAGACAAACTTTCGACGGCGTGCGGGGATTGTCCAAACAATTGAGTATCTCATTAAAGAGCGCTCGCACTCCCGCCCGTCCCGTCGGTGCCGAAAAAAAGGCCTTCCCGCGTCGTTGTCCGACGGTGGCGTGGTAGTGTTTCAGGCATTCCAAATAAGCGTTATCCATGCTCTTGAGCGTGTTGTAGAAAGACCCTTCGCCGATGCCGATGGCTTTCAACAGGGAACGCAAGGATGTTCCGGCATAACCCATTTTCCAGAAAACCCGCGTGGCTTTTTCCAGAGCGTCCGTGTAATCAAATTCCAATGTTCGTGCCATATCCCCATATTTACCCTATTTTGTAGCGGGCGCAAAAGAATTAGTTTGACGAGCGCCGCTCCCTCGTCATATTGTTGCGACCGCTACAGAAAGAAATAAACCGGAAAAAATTTAAAATGAACGAAAGCATCCTGATAACCGGGGCAAATATTGGGCTTGGGAAAGAGACTGCCCGACAGTTGGCTTTGAAAAAAGAAACAAAAAAGGTGATTCTTTTTTGCAGAAATCAAGCGAGAGCAGAGGCGGCAAAAAAAGACCTTGAGGAGAAAACGGGGAAAAAGATTTTTGAGATTATTATTGGGGATGTTACGGATGCAGATTCGGTAAGAAAAGCAGTGGAAGAAATTAAGAAACCTATTGATGCAATAGTCTTAAATGCGGGTGGAGTAGTTGGGAAAACGGCGGCGACAATCACGCCTTCCGGTATGAATCAATTGGCTGCCACGAATATTTTAGGTCATGTGATTTTAGTGGAGGAATTGGTTAAACGGGACAAGTTAAGGAAAGCAGTTCTGGCAATCAGCGCGGAGGCTGTTCCGGGAGTAAAGATGCTCGGAGTAAAACCAGTTTCAATGAGGACTTCTTCTGTGGATGAGTTTGCCGCTGTTCTTGATGGATCATATTTTGGCAAGAAGTTCAATGCATTGCAGGCATACGCATATGTCAAGTATGCAGAAACCATGTGGACGTTATCAATGGCGAGAAAATATCCCAAGCTCAAGTTTATTGTCGTGAGTCCAGGCAATACAAAAGGAACTCAGGCGCCAGATAGTCTTCCCCCGGCAATGCGGTTTATGTTGAAGTATGTGATGATGCCAATTGTATTCCCATTGATGGGCGGAATGGTGCATGAGCGGGAAGCAGGTGCAAAACGCTTTGTAGATGCCATTTCGGATGACCGGTATAAAAGCGGCGTTTTTTATGCCAGTAAACAGGGTAAGTTATCAGGGGACATGGTGGACCAGAGCACCTTTTTTACTGATTTGAAAAATACTTCATTTCAAGATAACGCCAACGAGGCAATTCACCATTTCATAAATCAGGCCTGAACCCTGGTGGAATTTGAGCCATCAAGCCGAATAATTTTCCGATTCACTGGCGGACGCTGTGTGATAAAGTCAGAGCATGAAGCCGAAAATCAGCGTCATAACTCTCGGTGTGAAAGATTTGCGAGCGTCGCTGAAATTTTACTGCGACGGACTTGGCTTTACGTCAGAAGGGAACACCAAGGACTTGATCTGACTTAAATTTGCCGCTCCTGGCGACTCTGCCAATTTCTTCCCAAACACTTTCCTTTCACTGGCGCTCCGCAATGTGGATTCAGGCGAGCCTGTTGTGTATTGACCGTGCGGCCACCGGAGCGATGTATAAATTTGCAAGGGAGGGGAATAATGCATCCAGCGGTTGTTACGTCCGGCCTTCACGGCGGAATTACCAAAACCTTTTCCGGTCGCGCCAGCAAATACGGTTGGGCAACGTCGGTGGCGTGAAGGTTCGCAATCACAACATTGCGAGTCGGCGAACCGATTTGCACGCCCACAGATGAATGCTCGATGCGGTTGTCGTCCACAATCACATCCACAAACCGCGCCTCGCCGGTGTCGCGCGCCTTCGCATCGGCGCCGGGCGGAAACGCGATGCGTTCGTTGTAGCGCAAATCATTTCCTTTGACGATGACGCCGCATGCGCCGGGCACCGGTCGCGGCGCGACTTCGTTGACGGTCACCAACGGCCGGCCGTATTGCGCGGACCCGAACTTGGTGATGCGCAAGTTGCCGTCGGCCAGCCCGACAAAACCGAACGGCAGATTGCCTTCGGGATTGTTGCCGTGCGGGCCAATACCCGGATGATAGGTGTTGGCGTAGAAGACATCATTGTAGCGGAATTGCACAAACCACCCTCCAAGCCCCCACAAACCCTGGTTACGCTCTGTGCGGCAACTGTCCACGATGAAATCGTAATAACTGCCCCAAAGCTGCGAGAACGCGCTGCAATCGTAGCCCTCGCATTTGTAAACAATCATGTGCCGCATCAAATTCCACAGGCCGATAACGCTGTTGGTCGTGGGCGGCACGTCCCAATCCTTTTCCACTGTGAAAACCGTCGGCGTGTTGGTGGTGATGACCCGAAATTGTCCTGCGCCGGGCCCGTCGAGAATCATCACCGCGAGACCGGTGAATTCTCCAGGCTTCGCTTTGATGCCGGAAAGCGTGAGATTCAAGCCGTCAGTTTTTTGCGGCGAACCAAACCACGCGATGTTGCTGCGTGTGTCGCCCGCCGGAAGCGCGCTGATGTCCAGCGTCATCGCCTCACGCTCGCCACGGACGAAATTGTAACTGCGGTTGTGCGCGGAATACACGTTGCGCATCCCGATGCCGCCGTAGCCCCAGGACGACGAGGCATGAATGTCATTGGATTGCGAAATCAGGTCGTGTGCGCCTCCCGCCATCTCAGCCCAGCAGTAACCCATTTCGTTACCGAAATAATTTCCGGTTTCGCGCGCATTGCAGACGTTGCGAATGTGCAATTGCCCGCCCTGGAACTGGCAATCGCTTACTTCAAAATTCGTGACGCCGCTAATGGAAAAAATTTGCGCGCCGTCGCCGTTGAATTTGCCGGGCTGCACGCGGCCGTTGCGGTTCGTGCCAACGTTCCACAGCGCAACGTCGCGGTCGGGATGGCCGGCCATCAGCCAATGCTGGAAATTCACGCGACGGATGAACACGCCGTTCCCATTGCCTTTGCCCCGCACCGCCGCCGGCACGCCCGCGCCAAAACCGGAATCCATGAATAGGTTGTCCACCTTGCGCGCGATGAGCGTGAGGTTTTCAAGCGCATACGGCGCGATGCCCACCATCGCGACCGGCGTGAAATCGCTCCAGGCTTTCGGCTCGTCTACCGGCCATTTCAAAATTGTGCTGTCACGACTGTCGCCGCGGACGACCGTTCGCGGAGGAATGCAAATCCAATTCGTGAGCCGATAGCAACCCCACGGAAAATAAACCACGCCGCCGCCGTTCTTCTCCGCCGCCGCCAGCGCCGATGCAATGGCTTTCGTGTCGTCTGTAACATCGTCGCCTTTCGCGCCAAAATCTTTCACGTTGAAAATCGTTTCCGGCCATGCGTCAGGATTCTTGACGGTTATCGCCAGCGGTTCGCTCCAGCCGGCGTCGCCGCCGAAACCGTTGTGGATGAACAATTCGTAATTTCCCTCGGCAAGATTCGCTGGCAATTGCGCCAACAACGAAAATCGCCCGGCAGTCGTCACCGCCAGGGGAATTGAAATGTCGCCGTGTTTCAGGACGGCGCGAGGCGCGCCTTTTTCGCCGGGCAGCAGAAAATCCTTTCCGATGATTTGCACCGCCGCACCCGGTGACGCTTCGTTTTCTTTCAAGCCCGGCTGCAAATGCGTCAGCTGGCAAAACCATAATTCCGGACGATTGAGAATCACCGGCGCGCTCGTTTCGCCGCCTGCGCTGACCTCCGCCGAAAAAATTCCCGGCGCGAAATCTGTCGGAAGAATAAATTTTACCGAATTGTCAGACGGCTGAATTGCCGGCAGCGTTTTGAATTTGGGCGATGAATTGCTTGCATCGTCCGCGAGACGGGAAACGTTGACCGCGTTGGCGGATGCCAGGCCGCCGCCGTAAAGCAGAATGACATTGCCCGGTTCAATGCTGTCCGGCGCCCAGAAAACGACCGGTGCGGCGGCGGCGCCGGAAATTGCGAGCAGAAGAAAAAGTCCGGTGATTTTCACGGCAAAAGCGTGCTTTGTTTTTTTGAGCAAAACAACAGGATTTCGTCACAACGATGGCACAGAATCAGCCGCGGTTCCGTCGGGCCGTGATAAACCAATGTTTGACGTCAAAATTGGTGGATCGGTTACCCGGGCCTGCGCTTCGCTTCAGCCCAGGCTATCACATTACGGGCCTTCGGCCCTTCGGAGGGCTTCCGAGGCGCTGCAACCGGGCTATCACATGACGGGCCTAGTCCCGCCCTTGCAGGGCGGTGAGAAATTGGTGGATCGGTTACCCGGGCCTCAGCTGCGCTTCAGCCCGGGCTATCACATTGCGGGCCTACGGCCCTTCGGAGGGCTTCCGAGATGACAAAAAATCTCAATTTGTTCAGGCGGTGAGGTGGCAAGGCGGTGCAGGGAGGGAGGAAAGGAAACACGTACGTTTTGGGGATCGGGGTTGCCAATATTTTCCGGTATCAGAAAAGCCATCCGAGGTGTCATTTGGGTGCAAGTGGCTGGGGGGAGAGGTGAAAGAGGGGAAATTCATGCGTGAGGGGCGGCTGGGTGGGGTTGGAGGAATTGTGAATAACTTTTTGAAAATGGGGAGGGGGGTTGCCCAGCGGTTGTCCTACCCCCTCTGGTAGGATTCCACGTATGAATATGACTAAAAATTACAAACACAATAGTGAAACAAACAATAATTCTGTGTTGACGTCGGCGCTGAGAATAATCGAACGGAAGCCGCGGTGTGACTCGCCATTAAGGATGTTGTCGAAGGAACAGCAGGAGTTGATCATTCAACGGCTGGAGAAGTCGTCATTGAGGCAAGTGAGCCAGGAGCTGGAGGGGCTGGGGATCAAGGCGACGTTCGCGACGTTGAGCAAGTTTCGGCGCTGGTACCTGACGAGGTCGGAGGCGCAGTTCGTTCGGATGCGGGAGATGATCGGGCAAATGGAAGCGTTGCGGGCGGCGGCGGAGCCGGGGGCGTCGCCGGTGGTGGACGAGGAGAAGATGTTTCAGCTTGCGCACCAGGCGTTGTCGACGCAGGCGTTCATGGATCAGGATTTCGACGGGTTTGCGCGGATGTACAAGGTGTGGCTGGAGAGGAGGAGGGCGGATTTGGAAAAGAGGAAGGCTGAGAGGACGAAAGGATGAACGCGAAAATGCGGAATGCGGAATGGAGATGGGACGGCCGCCCGAGGGAAGCACCAAGCTCACAAGGACCAAGATCCAGAGAAATTCCAAGTTCCAAAATCCAGTATGAATGACAGGTTCGGACAATTGAATGAACGTGCTGGGTGGGTGGGCGGTCCCGAAAGCGGGAGCAAGCTCCCGCACTCCAAAACGCTTCGCGAGTCAGGCAGCGGCGCTGGTCATCGGGGACGCAACGGGGCGGAGTTTACGATCGGCGGTTGGGAGAAAGTTTTTGGCGTTGCGGGGATTTTCCGATCTCGGTGTCGCGCGAAGACTTCGACAAGCTCAGTCGAGCCGCTCGCGAAGGGGGCGAAGGGGAGAAGAGAGGGAAGGGACGAAAGGGACGGCCTTGCAGGATCGTTCGAAGAGCTTCAAGGTCCTTCGAAATGCTTCGAAGTGTTTCAAGGTGGTTTCCGATCTGCCCGGATGACGGGGGAGTTTCGCACG